>VYLL01000061.1_pt1 | contig 54340 bp, 50 predicted proteins | sample 5114301 | NCBI WGS metagenome assembly VYLL01 (sample SAMN12291809, study PRJNA351875) | freshwater metagenome | isolation source: freshwater lake | place: USA: Michigan, MSU2 Lake | collected 2011-08-16 | reverse complement strand
AATACCTTGAGCATCACCGTAAACCTGGCAACATTGATACTGACACTATTATTCTGGAGTAAGAATTTCATTCTTTTTACAACCTATCGACTTCCAGTCGATAGTGGTTTAGTTATGTGTTTTCAATTATTTATGCACCATATTTTTTTGCCAGTACGTTTCATGAGTACTCAGCTCAATTAGAGTAGGTGATGCTCATTCTTTATAGTTTCATACTTGCGAGCCTGAAAAATATTCAAGCTCACCTAAAGAATCCCTTTGACGAAATTGGAGAAGGCGATACCGTAATTGATGCAGACGAGGTAAAAACGTTAATGGTATAGAACGACAAACCCAGCAATTGTTTTGGTTAAAAGGAAAAGGTCTGGTAACAAGCCAGACCTTTTTAAGTTGAGTTGATGATATTTTTGTGGTTGTTTCTAGGCAAATCGTCTCGCTACCTCATTCCAATTCACCACATTCCAAAAAGCAGCGCAATAATCCGGTCTACGGTTTTGATAGTGTAGATAGTAGGCATGTTCCCAAACATCAAGACCCAGTATTGGCGTACCTTTTACTTCGGCTATATCCATTAATGGGTTGTCTTGATTGGGGGTTGACGTAATGGCTAGTTTACCATCTGCGCCTTTGATGAGCCAAGCCCAACCCGAACCAAACCGAGTTGTGGCTGCGGTGTTGAATTTCGTTTTAAAATCTTCAAAATTTCCGAAGGCAGCATTGATTGCATCTGCTAATGCTCCCGCTGGCGCACCTCCAGCATTGGGTGCCATGATCGTCCAAAATAGGCTGTGGTTATAGTGACCACCGCCATTGTTTCGAACGGGCATTGGGTGTTCTGAAATGGTTGCACAAATTTCTTCAATACTTAAATTTTCCTCTGGCTTGCCAGCAAGGGCATTGTTAAGATTAGTAACATATGCGTTGTGATGTTTGCCATGATGAATTTCCATGGTGCGTGCGTCAATGTGCGGCTCTAATGCATTGAATGCATAAGGCAGTGCAGGAAGTGTAAAGGCCATAGTATATTTTATTTTAGATGGTTTGCTTTTGTCACTCCAAATATAAGAACCAATTCGCTATTTGTCGTTAGTACTATTTCGGTTTTCGAACTTTGAACAGCTAATATTTTTTCACCAATTCCCCCAACGTTTTTAGGCCTTTGTCAATCTTTTCATTCCAAGGCGCACCGTAACTAAGCCTAAAGTAATGATGAAACTGCCCTTGTGAGGAGAAGATTTGACCAGGCGCAATCCCGATTTGATGATGTAATGCTCGTTTGTGGAGCTTGAAACCGTCCAGCTTTTTGTTCATTTCCACCCATAAAACAAAGCCGCCTTGGGGCCTCGTAATTCTAATGTCTTCGGGGAAGTATTCGGATATTGCTTGAAGATATCTTAGGCATTGAGTGTGAAGAGCTGTGCGAAGGTGCCGCAAGTGCAGTTCATAGCGACCATTTTGAAGGAAGTGTGCAATGGCAGATTGTGCCAACGTATTGGTCGCAACGTTGTTCATTCGTTTTAAACTCAATACTTTTTCTTTGAATCGCCCGGGCACAGCCCAGCCAATTCGGTAACCGGGAGCCAGCGATTTTGAAAATGACCCGCAGTGTAATACAAGGCCTTTTTCATCAAAAAATTTGCAGGTTTTGGGTCTTGTTTTGCCAAAATAGAGTTCACCATATATATCATCTTCAATCAATGGAATTTCCTTTTTAGCAAGCATCTTCACCAATTCTTTTTTCTTTTCGTCTGGCATGCAACTCCCAATAGGGTTATTGAAGTTGGGCACGAACAAACAAGCTTTGATGTTTAGTTTTGGGATGGCCTTCTCTAAATAATTCAGGTCGATCCCTGTGATAGGATCCGTGGGGACTTCTACCACATTCAATCCCAGGCTTTGCATTACTCGAAAGATTCCGTAGAAGGTCGGGCTTTCAATGGCAACCGTATCCCCTGGTTTGGTTACCGCCTGTAGGCAAAATGAAAGTGCCTCCATGCAACCTGCTGTTACAATGATATCCTGCTCGCTCAAGGTGCCGCCCCAGTTAAAACTAAATCGAGCAATTTGTTTACGTAGATGTTCGTTCCCTTGGATGTGCTCATAGCCCAGACAGTGGTCAGGGGAGTGATTCAAACAATGCAGCACCGACTTTTTTAGTTTCGCAGCTGGAAGCAGACTGGAATCGGGTGCGCCCAATGAAAATGAAGTAAGCTTGGTTGACCGCAGATCATTGTAAACACTGGTGATCATTTCATCTAATGTGACGGGCAATGCTTCGTCTGTCGGGGCGCAACTCGTGGGTATGGCAAAATTATGCTTCGGAGAAAATTTTACGTAGTAGCCGGATTGTGGCCTTGCCTCTACCAACCCCTTGCTCTCCAAATGATAGTATGCCTGGAAAGCGGTGCTCAAACTAATTCCTTGTTCTTTGCTGAGCGACCGAACCGAGAGGAGTTTATCTCCTACTTTTAAGGATTGTTTTTCAATGAGCTGCTCAATTCGATCGGCTACTTCTTGGTAGATGTGCTCGCGTGTGCTTGTCTCCATATCGTAAAACTGATATGGTCAAATGTACTAAAATTCAAAGTGATATTTTTTGGTTTACAACAGCGTTTACAATCGGCTTGAAAACCCTTCAGGAATTTTGAGTAGGCACTTTAAAAATTGGTACTTATTTGCTGCCCGAATTTGTTGGTCATGATATGCAAAAACTTTTCGTTGGGCTTAAGCACCCCGGAAATACCCATTTCCATGGTCTCTGAATTACCAAGGAGCTGAATAGACATATCATTGATCTTTACCACGCGGTGTAAATAGAATGAACCATTTGTTGTAATTGGTTTCGAAAAGAGGATCACTCCACGTTCATTTAATTTGATAAGGTAGGGGCTGCATTCACCACTACTTATCTTCGTACGCACTTCTTTTCCCGTTTGGTCGCTCAGGACGAAATAGCTTCCAGTCAACATATACCCATCAGCAAGGCTGATGACATCTGTTAATGTACCAGTCACAGCAATATTTTCTTTCTTCCATGTTATTTCTCCTAAGACGTTTATACCAAGCATATCGATCGGCTCGGCAGAACTGAACTTTTCTCTTTGCTCTACCCCTTTCAGCACAAGGGTAAAGGAATTGCTTTTTTCAGCGTACAGCAATGCACGAGGGAATGATTTGTTATCTAATTTTTTGCGAAGCCGTTCTTCACCCTTTTCGTTAATGTAGACGAACGTATTCAACACATCACCGCGGGTTGCGTGGATGGAGCGAATGACTAGTGCGCTTCCCTCTTGAGTGAGTACCAGAGGACCCAAGTAGGCATGTGCATCGCCAATCGCTATACTGTCTACTGAAGCAGTAACATCCTTAAACCAAGCGGGTTTACCATCAGGATTAATCCGCATAACAAAAGTACTAACGAGATTTTTTTTCTTGTCGGGTTTGTAAATACCTGCCAGGTAAGCGCTGCCGTCTGGATTTTTGCGATTGAATTTTGTGAACAGCACACCCAAATCTAGGGCTTCGGGAGTTGGTGGTTGGATGAGTAGTGGGATGGTATACCAGCCGAATTTCAAGAAGCCTTCTTTGTTTGTGTAGCTATTGTCTGCAGTGTTGAGTCCAAGAATATTGTTTCGAAGCTGCACCCCAAATTCTGCATAGAAATCATTGATGATTTTTTGTTCCGTCTCGGCATACTTTTCCAAACCTGGTACGCCACCAAAAGTCTTGGTCACGAAATCCCTATGTTTTTTTGCCTTTGCGTCAGAGACTCGTAATTTAAATTCTTTTACGAGTGTATCTGCTTTTCTGTTTGAATAGATCAATAGACTGAAAACCTCTGCATTTCTGGAAGTAGGTAATGTATCCAATGATTTAGACTTCCACTGAATTTCTGTTTCTTGTTTATATGCCTTGTAGTCAAGTAACGACAGTATCATCGACTGGCGATCTAAATTACTCAAGTTAAAAGTCAATTGTTTATCAACTTTTATGGGAGCAGGGAAATTGGTAAACGATGCCCCGATCTTGGAGAGATTTTCGTCCATTTTTTGATTCGTTGAGGCAATTTTTTTTCTGAAGTCGCTGACGTCACCGGCTATTTTACTTTTTACTTGATTTACCCAGGCACTATAATCCCAAAGCTGAATCTGATCAGTAAGAAAGTTGATGTTGGTCAACAACCCATCCAACCGATAGGTCACGATGGGACGAACTTTGTAAGACGGGCGATGGCCTTTGATAGGGTATTCTTTGATGAGGTCCAAATACTTATTAAGGTAAACGAGTGATGAATCGTAGTCGATTTTTATTTTTGATAGGCGCGAGTCTATCAACTCATCATGCATCAAATACAAATCCTCTATGGTCGAGAATTCTTCTGTTACTCCAGCAAACTGGCGCACAGCTTGATCATAAAAATTTACACTCTTTGTAAATGCTTTATAGATAGAAGGCATTTTTGCTTTAAATAATATAGCCGAATCATAGCCACCGGTAATTTTTGCGGATACTCGGGGGAACTGAATGGCCGGATTTCCTTTCGCATCGAACGCCTTAAAGATCGGGGCATAGTATTCTTCGTTTCGGTTCACTTCGCGCTCATCCACTAATTGTTTTGATTTTAGGTATCTGTTTGTTGCTTGTTCCGCATTAGCCATTGCGAAAGCATAGTCGGTTAGAGGATCTGCATTTTTGTAATTCGCTTCATACAACAGCGCCAACCTGAAGTTGGTATTTGGGTGATCGAGATCGGCAGCCAGGTATTCTTTCAACTCATTTTTTTGACGTTCAGGCGAATAGGTCGACAAAAGCGGAACCAAATCACGGAATTTGACTCGTTGCGCATTGGCCAAGAGCGGTGTCAGAAAAAGTAAAATATATGCAAGGCGCTTCATGAATTAGATACTTAAGATTTTTAATTCCACTCTTCTGTTTTTGGCCCTGTTCTCATCCGAATCATTCTTAAACTTAGCTTGTGTTTCGCCATACCCCTTGGCTGAAAAACGTTCTACAGGAATACTGTTTTGAGTTAGATATTCCATCACACTTTTGGCGCGCTTGTTGGACAGAATCAGATTGTAATTGTCGGACCCAATATCATCGGTATGTGCATCAATCTCAACTTTTAAAGTTGGGTTTTCTTTCATCAACGTAATTACACGGGTTAACTCGATAAATGAAACATCAGATAGTTTGTCAGAATTAGACTCGAAATTGATATCTTTCAAAGCTAACTGTGCGTTCAGCTCTAGTTTCATCAGTTTTACATCAATAGAGTTAACTTTGCCCGTGGTTAGATCAATAGCCGTTGAGTTGAAAGCATAGCCCTGATCGGAAGTAACCTCCACTTCGTAGCGATCTCCCGCACGCAGCGATACCATTTGATTGCCATCGACTTCAATCACTTCGCCACGAGTCTTGTTTTTCAATAAAACCTTCGACTTTACTTTCGAGTTGTTTACCATATCTGCCACGTTTAGCGCGACCTCTACTTTTTCTGGCACCAACTCAACGAACTTATCAAACTCACGGTAGATCACGAGACTTGAAACATTGAAAGGTATTGCTTCACGTTTAAAATAGGGCGCTTTTACAACGATCAAATATTCTTTCCCTAAAGGTAAATCAACGCTTAGCCGTCCAGTCAAGGCATTCGTTTTTTTATCGATAATGAAATTATCCTGCCCTTTTTCCTGAATCGTTACCTCGGCAACCATCGGTTCAAAAAACTCGTGATCGTTTACATTGATGGAAAGATGAACTGTTTTGAACAACTTTACATTCAAATTGATCTCTTCATATTTTTTCTTTGATCGTATGTCAAATGCATAGGTGTAGCTAGAATAATCGGGCTTGCGGAATTCAAAGTTAAAACTTCGACCCACTGGCAATACCACGGTGTACCGACCATCATCAGAGTTGCTTTCGGTTCGCAGAACAACCTCAGAGGTAAATGCATCGGTAACAACTATTTCAGCACCTATTCCTTTTTTTGAATCCTCGTCTGTAATAAAACCCTGTACAATGTTACTCATGAATTGCCGCAGCTTGGGGGGTATCACTACTGAGTAAATATCATTGTTGTTGTAGGTGTAGTACATGAGATCTCCTTCTGCGGAAATACAAGGCAATTGGTCATCCTTATCAGTATTTACAAAAGCAAGGCTTTCAGGCATTCCCCATTCGCCAAGATCATTTAACTTCGACTGATACATATCGTAGCCTCCTTTCCCGCCCGGGCGATTGGATGAAAAAATCAGTGTTCGCCCATCGGCCATTATCTTAGGGGCTTTTTCGCAATCTTGATTAATAGGCCATGGCAGTTTTTCTGGTGTACCCCATTTTCCACTTTTGTCGCGAACCGATTTATAAATTGCGAGACAAAACTGGGCTTCCTTTTTAAGTTCCTTCGAAGTAGGGCCTTCAGAATTTTGTCGCACGAAATAGAGCGTAGAACCATCCGCACTTATTGATGGAAAGCCCTCATAGGCTGGGCTATTAATGGGTGCACCAATTAGTTCCGGTTGGCTCCAACCGTCTTTTTGTCGGGTGGAGAAAAGAATTTCTGAATTTCCTTTCGCGTCCTTAAAAAAGTAGAGTTCATTTCCATCAAAGCTTAAGCTGGGTCCACCAATTAGTGCTGTCGAGTCTCCTGAGTCATTTATTTTGGTAATGGACTCAGGGTTTTGCCATTTCCCTTCACTTATTCTTGTCTGGAATAACTGGTACGACCTTTTGCTTTTCGCCTCAAAAATAATTACGCGTCCATCGGCTTGAATAGTCGGTGCGTATTCGATCTGGATGGGGTCACTAATCGCTGGCTTTTTAGTGTTGCCATAGTAGACCATAGAATCTACGGGCGCGGGAGATGTAGTCGCGGTAGGTGGTTTTACTTGTGCTGTCGAAAGAGATACCCCACACAATGCAAAAGCCAGACAAAGCAATCGATAAATCATAAAACTCTTGAGTCAATAAAACGATTCCAAATTTACAATCCATTCATAACAAATTGCATTTCGAACAACCATTAATTTCCAATCATCACAAATGCACCCCAGTAGTAGGGTAGTTTATGTTTTTCCTTGATCGCCAGTTGTGCTGCCCGAAAGGCTTGAAACTTATCCATGCCATTGATCCACTGGGTATAAAAAGTGCTCATTAATTCTTGGGTGGCTTCGTCATCAACTTGCCATAGACTCATGATAACTGTTCGTGCTCCAGCAACTAAAAACGATCGTTGCAATCCGTACACGCCTTCGCCATTTCGAACATCACCTAGTCCAGTTTCGCAAGCTGAAAGCGAGACCAATTCGGTATTGTCGAGCGTTAAGTTCATCGCTTCATAGGCCGTTAACACTCCGTCTTCTTGCATTCCGGCCTGTTGCAACCCCGCGCCTGCTAAAAGAATACCTGATCTGAATAGCGGATTTTTTGCCAATTGACTTTCTTCGTTAGACTCCAAATCATCATTTACATCTACGTCATTTAGAAAAAAGCCGTGGGTGGCAATATGCAAAATTTGAGGATTACTAATTTTTTTGAAATTCTCTTCAGTGGCATCTAGCAGCGTGAAGGATGAAGTTTTCCATGCTTTGGCCGCTAGGGCCTCGTTAAGTAAATCAACTTCCTTTTTAGTGGCAGGCAGCATAGGAATTTCTTCTCCCTGAAATCCATATCGGGAAGCGCGTTTGCCGCCCGTGCTGGCAATGACTTGGTTAGCGGCTGTCAGGTTGAAATCGGCATACCCAAAAATACTTGCCTGATTGGAAGATGTTTTCATGCTTGGGTGGGATTCAGTGAGCTCTCTGGTATTGCTTACCAACCGAATGTTAAATTCATCAATGGCCCATTTGTTAGTGTAGGGGTTCTCAATGCAGTTGAGGTTGATCTTATTGAACACGCCATCGCAGCTGATGAAAAGTGTCCTAGAGGCAGGAAGGATGGTGAGCAACGGGCTCCAGAAATGTTTAAACGAAATGGTGTCTCTAAAATGAAATTTAATAGCATTCCGGTGATACTTGTACCACTTGTTCTCCAACTTATCACCCTCCGGCCAAATAAATAATTGGGGTTTTTCACTAGTGGCGCTTACGATGAGGGCAGCATAGTAGATCGAATCCGGCACATACTTCTTTTTTATCCGGATAATTTCTATTGCCGTTTCGTTCGGCTTTAGGCTGGCCGTTACCTCTTTCCAGGTGACATTCTTTTTCCCAAGGGCAAATTGGGAGGAGCGTGCAGATAGGTTCTTTTCTAAGTCATTTGCTTTCTCTTCCTCTTTTACTAAATCGATCCCTAAGCGTGTGCGCTCCTCTGTCGTGAGGCTATACGAACGAACCAGTTCTTCTTTTGTAGCCTGCCATTGGCGGAAGAGATTCTGCAACTCCACATCACCACTTTTCATAATTGCATTCCTTACTTTATTCGAGGCATTTAAGAGAATGGCTTTTGTGGATAATTGGATGTCATAAAGTTTTTCGATAACACCTTCGTTGGCCGATTTTTGGTTGATGAGCTGTACACAAAAATCCTGATAAGATTCGAACACGGGTCTGATGCGATTGTAGAAGGCACTCTTCTCCTTTTCACTTAGCGCATCAAAATAAGTGGTTATCTGACGTTGATATTTCTCAACGACAGTCGTAAAATGTGGAGCTGCTTCAGCAAATCTTCCGGTCGCGTAATAGACACCGGCTAATCCATAAAGTGATCGTGCGTAATCTGGATGATCTTCTCCCAACATCGATTTTCTAAGGTTCACGCTTTCTTTCCACAACGCTTCTGATTCGGCATATTTTCCTTGATCTTGATAAAGAGAGGCGATATTGCTTATCACCGTTACATAAGACGGATGATTTTTTCCAACTATTTTTTCCGTAAGCGAGCGGACGGTCTCCATCATAAAGGCAGCCTTCTCTAAATCTTTTTTCTTTTGGTAGAGTGTAGCTAAGTTTTGAAGCGAGACTAGGTATTGTGGATTCTTGTTGCCGAGTACGGCTTCATCTATTTTATTGGCTTCTTGCAATAGAGGTTCTGCTTTTTGATAGTTTTCCTGTAACTGATAAAGCGAAGCAAGATTTTGCAATACCGTGGCGTACTCTGTTGACACCTTGCCGTTTGTCTGCTCTCTAATAGCCAATGCTTTCGTAAAAAGGGGTTCTGCTTCCGGAAAATTCCCCATTGTCTGATAATAGAGGGCTAGTGAATTAATAGCAAACGCATACGATTCACTTCTTTCTCCACTTAATTTCGAAAACAAATCTGTACCTTTTCGCAAGTACATCTCTGCTTTTTGATATTCACCCGAGACTTGGTGATATCGCCCTTTTCCCAACAGCATAGCACCGTATGCCTCGGTATTTTTCTTTTTTTCGGAATTATAAAAGGCTTCGGCTGAATCAAGTTCAGTTTTGGCTAACTCTCGGTTTCCTAATCGTAAATGGAGAGATGCAATATTTTCAAGTAAAATTGGGTAGTATTCATGCTGCATACCCTTGGTTTTTTTTAATTGAACAAGTGCTTTTTGCATAGTAGCGGACGCTTCCTTTAGCTGACCTTGTTCTTGTAAAAGGGATGCGTAGCTAGCCAGCACTGTTATAAATTGATCATCCTTGTTCAATTGGCCCGCGTCATAGTAACTAATCGCAACTCGGTATATTGAGTCTGCGGCAACATATTTTGCTTCCTTCTGAATGCACTGCGCAAGACCGATCAGGGCAACGGCCATTTCATGAGAAGGTTTAGAGGCAAGTGCGTTGATCACTTTTTCATAGTCTATCTTGGCCTGTTGTGTTTGATTTGCTTTGTACAGGATAGAAGCTTTTTTATTCAGCGAGTTAATGGCGCTGGGGTGAACTTCTCCCAACGTTCCGACAATAATCGAGTATGATTCATCAATAAGCTGAATGGCCTTTTCTAACTGTTTTCGTTCGGCCTGTAACAAAGCCAAATTCTGCAACGTCTCTGCATACAAAAGGGATTCTGTTTTTTTTGTTTTGTCAAGTTTAGAGATCGACTCTTCATATAGTTTTTGTGCGGATTCAAATTCCCCTTTCGCTTGGAGCAAAGCGGCTCGATTGTTTAGAGCGGCAGCATAAGGAAGTCTTCCTTCTGGATGTTTGGCCACGATTCCAAATAATGATTCCGCTAACTCTTTCTTACCCAGTTGTTCTAAATTGATCGCGCGGCTGTTCAATAAATACAAATATTCATCGTCATTGACAGCTTCCAATTTTTCAAATAGGATCTGACTTACCTGATACGCAGCCTCTGCTTTTTCATACTCTTTCAGTTGGTGCTGCGTTTCTGCCAATCCCTTCACTACAAGCGCGTAGTCGATTGTTTCTGTAATGCTACTGTCTTGATATTTTTTTTGTGTTTCTGAAAAGACTGTCAAAGCAGTTTCAGCGTTGCCCATCTCTAAATTCAGTAGGCCGAAATAATACTTTGATTGTAATGTTTCAATCTTTTCAGACTTTAGGCGAGCGAAAGCATCTTTGAAAAGAAGTAACGCTTGGTTGTTATTGTTTGCCAGGTAATGATTGATGGCCATGTTTAATTCACACTCGACAATCGGATTTTCATCAACAGAGTAGAAATTTAACAGCACCTCTTTTGATCGAGCCAGCTGTTCTATGGCCTTCTGATAGTCGCCCATTTCTTGATGGAATTGAGCCGTGTTCTCAAAAGCAGCAGACAGCACCAGGTCTTTTTTTCCTTCGCGAATCTGAATTTCCTTTTGGGCGTGCCCCAGTCCTTCCTCTAATTTTTCTTGCTGAAAACAGACATTTGCAAGTATTCTTAGAATGGAAGCGTAGGCGTCATTAGTAGCCCCGTCTTCTTCCTGGTATTTCTTAAGTGCCTGACCAGCTTCTACATAGGCTGTTTCAAATTGGTTGCTTGAATAACTTGTCTGCGCCTTCTGATAAAGAGTCAGCCATTCTTGAGCTAGACTACTAAATGAAATGAATAGACAGGACAGAAGAAATAGGCAGCGCATGGACTCAATTTGTAATCTTCAAAGATCGGTCTTGCGGGCCATACGGACAATACCACAAAATAGGTATTTATATTTTAACTGATCTGGTTAAAATACTTAAAACTGAAACTGTTTTATTGCCGTTATAAGATCAATTTTGAAGTCGAAATTATAGATGGATAGGTGACATAGGTTATTTTTAGTTTTTGGTGCGGCTGTTCGAGCCATTGCGTTAATGCTTCGATATCAACAAATAGTTTTCTGACCAGAAAAGTTGGCAAACAAGCCATTAAAGAGTAAAGCGATCGAAGAGAATTTTGAAGAAATAGAAGATGAAAGACAACAAGAATTTAATTGCCTATCTGGCATTAGCCGCTGTTTGTGTGATTTGGGGCACCACTTACTTGGCGTTGCGAATTGGTGTCACTCAGTTTCCGCCATTCTTGTTTTCCATGCTGCGGTTTTTAGCGGCCGGCCCAATCTTGGTTTTGTTTATGCTTACAATTGGTAAAGCGAAATGGCCAAATCGCAGGGTACTAGTTGACCAAGCTATTTCCGGACTGTTCATGGTCACATTGGGCATTGCCATGGTAGGCTGGGCAGAAGTTTATATTTCGAGTGGAGTGGCAGCAATCATTTGTTCGATGATGCCCATTTGGACCGTTCTCATCAATGTACTGGTCACTAAAGATGAGAAACCCAATTGGTTGATCCTTCTTGGATTGGCAACAGGGCTAGCAGGCATCCTTATGATTTTTGGAGAACATCTGACAGAGTTTTCGAATGCCAATTATACAAAGGGAATCGTGCTTACTTTTTTGGCTAATCTTTTTTGGGCGATTGGTAGCATCTGGATTAAGAAGAAGAACCAAAACTCCAATCCGTTTTTGAATGCTGGATTGCAAATGCTATTTGGTGGATTGTTCCTTATCCCCATCAGTTTGCTATTAGATGATTACACCGCGATTCATTGGAACAACGAAGTTGTTTTTTCATTGATCTACATGATCTTGATAGGCTCGGTGGCCGCTTATGCCTGTTACTCCTACGCCATTAAGAAGTTGCCAATGACCTTAGTTTCATTGTATGCCTATATTAACCCAATAGTTGCTGTGATTTTAGGTTGGCTTATCCTTAATGAGAAGTTAAACTTTCAAATTGGGCTGGCTATTATCGTTACCGTTGCCGGTATCTATTTAGTTAATAGAGGATATCAACTCAAAACAAACCCGATAAAGCCTCTTTCTAAAATAAAATCAACGTTCAAAAATTTCACCACCACAACTTCTAAGTAAAATGGAAATCAAAATTTACCAGGTTGACGCGTTTACAGACAAGGTATTTGGAGGAAATCCAGCTGCTGTTTGCCCATTGCAAGAATGGTTACCAGATTCAGTAATGCAAAATATTGCCATGGAGAACTGTTTGGCAGAAACCGCTTTCTATGTCAACGAAAAAGAGGGTTTGCGCATCCGATGGTTTACGCCTACCGTGGAGGTTGATCTCTGCGGCCACGCTACATTAGCAACTGCATTTGTATTGTTCAATCAAGAAAACTACCCAGGCGACAAGATCACATTTAATTCGCGCAGCGGGCAATTGACAGTCGCGAAATCAGGTGGCACGCTTACGCTGAACTTTCCTGTCGATACACTGATAGAAGTCAACTCAATACCTGAGTTGGAAGAAGGGCTTGGAGTAAAATCCATAAAAACATTTAAGGGCAAAACAGATTACATGTTGGTTTTTGAGAACGAAGAACAAATCATTAACATGAGTCCGGATTTTAAATTGATTGGAAAAGTTGACGCCCGTGGCATCATCGTAACGGCCAAAGGCAAACACGTTGATTTTGTTTCAAGATTTTATGGTCCACAGTCGGGTATGGATGAAGATCCTGTAACAGGTTCGGCCCACACTTCTTTAACTCCCTATTGGTCGAAAGTTTTGAATAAAACAGAATTGATAGCTCGCCAATTATCCAAACGGCAAGGAGAATTAAAGTGCAAACTAGTTGGTGACCGCGTTGAGATTAGTGGACGAGCAAGATTGTATTTGGTAGGTAAAATATTTGTTGATTCTTGAAAAGCAATATGATTCGAATAGAACAAGCGACAATTATTCACCTGGAAAGCCTAGCTATTCTGTTTGATCAGTATCGGGTCTTTTATGAAAAACAATCTGACGTGAAGGCTTCAAAACAATTTCTGAGACAGCGAATCGAAGCAAATGAATCGGTCATTTTTGTTTCATTCGATGAAGCCAATGTAATGACCGGCTTTACGCAACTTTATCCGCTATTTTCTTCCACGAGAATGAAGCGGCTCTGGTTACTCAATGATTTATTTGTAGACGTGACTTTTCGAGGGAAAGGATTTTCAATTGCGCTGATCGAAAGAGCCAAAGAGCATTGCAGACAAACAGACGGATGTGGATTGATTCTGGAAACTGCCAAGTCTAATACTATCGGCAACAAGTTGTACCCAAAGGTTGGGTTTCAACTAGATCAGGATCATCATTTTTATAGCTGGGATAATTGGCACACCATGACCCTTCTGGATGTTAAAATTGTGCCTTACAAACCAGAACATCAACCCGCGTTTGAGTTTCTCAATCGAGCGTGGATTGAAAAGTATTTTTGGATTGAGCCGATCGATGTAGAGGTTCTTCAGCATCCTGAACAAAAAGTACTTGAGGGCGGTGGAGAGATCTTATTGGCAGTGGTGGAAAACCAGGCAGTCGGAGTTGTTGCGTTGAAAAGAATAAGCGAAACAATATTTGAGTTTACAAAAATGGCAGTTGACGAAACCTTTCAAGGAAAGGGAATTGGCGAAAAATTGGCCATTGCAGCTATCGCAAAAGCACGAGAAAAAAACGCCACCAAAATCATACTCTACTCTAACACAAAGCTCGTAGCTGCCATCAATTTGTATCGCAGGCTTGGATTTGTGGAAGTTGCTTTAGATGGTCCGTATAAGCGGAGTGATATAAAAATGGAATTGACGCTGAGTTAAAATGAATGCTCTAATAAAAAAGGAATCTGAAGAAGTGAGTTCACTTTTTGAACTCATTTCCACGCAAAGTACCGCGTACCTAAGTGAGCTGCATGAGCGACAAACCACACAATCACAAGTTCCAATACTGCGCACTAAACTTGATCAATCCGGTGTTGGTACACTCGGTGCGTTAACGCAATTCAATGAACGATTTGAGTCTCTCATGGTTGGGTCTTCAGGGCCGCGCTATTGGGGTTTTGTAACTGGCGGAACTACTCCGGCAGCGATCGCAGGCGATTGGCTCTCAACAGTCTATGATCAAAACCCACAAGGACTAAAAGGACAAGGTGACGTATCTGCCAATCTCGAAATAGAAACCATTCAATTATTGTTGGATCTATTTCAATTGCCAAAGGATTTTTTTGGAGGTTTTGTTACAGGTGCAACGATGTCCAACTTTACATGTTTGGCGGTGGCGCGCCAATGGATAGGAAAACAGATTGGAGTAGATATTGCCAAAGAAGGAGTGACAAAAGGAGTTAAAGTTGTTGCCGCCACACCACATTCCTCTTCGATAAAGTCACTGTCGTTGTTAGGTATCGGCAGTAGCAACGTTGTCAAAATAAACATAGAAGTTGGCAATCGAGAGGCAATCGATGTAGTTGCGCTAGAACATTATCTGCAAAAAAATCCAACAGAACCCGTCATTTTAATTTCCAGTGCAGGCACAGTCAATACGGTTGACTTTGACGATTTCAAAGCCATTGCCAAACTAAAAAGGAAATTTTCGTTTTGGTGGCACATTGATGCAGCCTTCGGTGGATTTGCTGCTTGCTCATCGCATCATCAACATTTAGTAGAAGGTTGGGAGCATGCAGATAGCATCACGATTGATTGTCATAAATGGTTCAATGTGCCCTATGAGAGCGCAGTGTTTTTCGTGAAACAAAAGCACAGCCTCCTTCAGGTAGAGACGTTCCAAAACTCCAACGCGCCATACCTAGGCAACCCGTTAGAGAATTTCAATTACCTGAATTTCCTTCCCGAGAACTCCCGTAGGTTGAAAGCACTATCCGTTTGGTTTTCGTTAATAGCATACGGCCAGGAAGGTATCCGATCTATTGTGGATGACAACATTAATCATGCGGTACAGTTTGGTAAGGGCATTGAGAGATCTTTAGATTTTGAATTACTGGCGCCTGTGAGGTTGAATACCGTTTGCTTCACATTGAGAAAAGAAACAAACCCGGATGAAGTAACGGTGTTCCTGAAAACATTAAACGCTACCGGAAAAGTATTTATGACTCCCACACTTTACAAAGATAGAAAAGGAATTCGCGCGGCATTTGTGAATTGGCGCACCACCACGGACGATGTCAACTTGGTGCTAGGTTTGATGAATGAAGTAATTAACCAACTTAGAAATGGTCATTGATCAAAAAATTGCTTTTGGTATTACTGATTGGAATTCTGTTGCTGCAGAGCGCCATGAAGGTGCCACGGGTTTTGCGCTTTGGCGCGTACAACATTTTGGCAATGTGCGTGTGCGGATGGTAGAATATTCGGCCAACTATCTGGCAGATCATTGGTGCAAGAAAGGTCATATTATATTTTGTGTGGAGGGTGAAATGATTACCGAATTAGAAGATGGCAGAGAATTCAGTTTGAGCGCAGGCCTTTCGTATCAGGTAGGTGATGGTGCGGAAGCACACCGCAGCCGAAGTGAAAAAGGCGTGAAGTTGTTCATCGTAGATTAATAATTCGTTGGATTTAAAAATTAACGTATGTATACACCCGCTTATGCGAAAAACGAAAACGAAGAAGACCTAAAAGATTTTATTCGTAAGAATGGATTTGGTATTGTAGTTAGCACGGTAGATGGAAAGCTATGGGCAACGCACATTCCACTGATTCTTGTTGGGGACAAGTTGCAAGGACACATAAGTCGTGGCAACAAGCAATGGCGGGCACTGCCACAAAATGAGGAGGTGATTGTGATTTTTCAAGGACCACACACCTATGTTTCATCTTCGTGGTACGATCATGAAAATGTGCCTTCATGGAACTATGTAGCCGTTCACGTTTATGGAAAGGCGCATATGCAATCAGAAGAGGAGTTGATCGAATCGCTCCGACAATTGACAAATAAATATGAAAAGGATTCGGTACATCCGGTTTCTGTTGACACGATGTCAGAAAAATTTCTTCATGCCGAGTTGCGTGGAACGATTGGTTTTGAAATTACCATTGAACGAATGGAAGCAAACTTCAAGCTTAGCCAAAATCGTGATGAGAAAAACCACACTCAGATTATTTCAGAATTAGAGAAAAGAGGAGATGAAAATTCTGTAAGCGTTGCGAATGAGATGAGAAAGTATGGATGCCACAAATAGTTGAATAGGAGAGCCACTAAAAAGTTTGAGGGCTGTGTGCCTTACATGGGCATCGGGCCGGCAAAATTGGGCAGTAGAAATAAATTTTTAATTCAGGATAACTCTGTAATTTTACACTAACTAAAAAAACAAAAGGCCATGGCAGTACTAACAGAACCCATCCACGTTGAACGAGTCGCGAAGTCCCGCCTATCTGGTATCGATTTTAACAACCTTGGCTTCGGAGCCCATATTTCCGACCACATGTTGATGATTGATTATAAGGATGGACAATGGCAAGAACCAAGGATTATGCCCTATGGTAACTTAGAGTTATCACCAGCCATGTTAGCGCTGCACTATGGCCAGTCGGTGTTTGAGGGCATGAAGGCTTTTAAGAATGATAAAGGAACCATTACTATTTTCCGCCCTGAACGGCACCATAAAAGATTGCTGAAATCTTTAGATCGCATGTGCATGCCGGCCATTAGTGAAGAATTATTTCTTCAATCATTAAGCGCATTAATAGAGGTTGACGCGGATTGGGTCCCGACTACCGAAGGTGCCTCTCTGTATTTGAGGCCATTTGTATTTGCTTCTGAAGCTAAACTAGGTGTAAAAGTAGCTGAAGAATACAAGTTCATTATTTTAACAAGCCCGGTTGGACCTTATTTCTCTAAACCTGTCCGCGTGAAGGTAGAAGAAGAATTTGTAAGAGCTGCAGAAGGTGGAACTGGATTTGCTAAATGTGCCGGTAATTATGGCGGAGCTTTTTATCCTACTATGTTAGCACAAAAGCAAGGCTTCGATCAAGTGTTGTGGACGGATGCGAAAGACCACAAATACATCGATGAGTCAGGTGCCATGAATGTGATGTTTGTGTTGAATGGCAAATTGGTTACTCCAAAACTCTCTACTTCTTTGTTGGATGGTGTAACACGCGATTCTATCCTTACGCTTTCGAGCACATTAGGAATTGAAAAAGAAGAGCGAAGAGTAAGCGTAGCTGAAATTGAAGAGGCATTTAAGAACAAAACCATCACAGAAGCATTTGGTGTGGGTACGGCAGCCGTTGTTTCGCAAATTGCAACTATCCATATTCATGGCACGGATTATAATTTGCCTGCTATTGATGCGAGTAGTTTTCAACTACGCGTAAAGAAGAAATTGAACGATATCCGTAAAGGCATCGAGAAAGACGTTCACAATTGGAATTATCTCGTTAAATAAATAAGTTGATTGAGAATCGAGGTTCGGAGCTGGTGCTTCGAACCTCGTTTTGTTTACGAGTATTTATGTTATTTTTCTGTCTTGACATTTTGTTGCATCTAAACTAGGTAGTATGTACATTGAATACAAAACAGATCGCGCCATCACCCCGGACGAATTCATTGATTTGTTACAACGATCTACTTTGGCTGAGCGCAGGCCGGTTCATGACCCATTGAGAATTGAAAAAATGTTGGCACACGGCAACATTCTGATCACCGCGTGGGAAGGTGATTTGTTAGTTGGTGTTTCACGCGCATTGAGTGATTTTTCTTTTTGTTGCTATTTATCTGATTTGGCTGTTGACGAGGCCTATCAAAAGGCTGGTATCGGCAAGGAACTGATTAGGCGCACCCACGTTGCAGCTGGCGAAGAACAGGTGATGTTAATTTTACTGGCTGCACCCAAGGCGGTGAACTACTACCCGAAAATAGGCATGGAGCAATTTAAGGATTGCTTCGTGATCAGGCGGAAGGGGTGACGGTTTTGAACTTGGCGTAGTGGCGGATTTTCACCAGCTGGCGGATTGATGCGGAGTCCGCCATTGGTGGATGACTAAACATCCCGATGTATCGAAATCTGCGGAGCACCGAACCGCCACTTTTGCCAAACCCGTGTTAGCGGTTTGGGCTTTTATTTCTTGACATTTAACAGTCCTTGCGAACCAAAATTTGTCAATAAACCTATTGTTATTTGCTCTAAATGCTCATTGTATTTTTGTATTAGGTCGCCCATACCTATAAAATCCACAGCAGTTCTAAATGGTCTTTCACCTTTAGTCTTTTCAACTAATTCCATAAAAGCATCAGCTACTTTTTGAGGATTCTGTTGCGGATTTGCTTCTAAAAAGCTCATAAAGCCTTTCAAAGATTGCTCTGGTGCTTTGGCAAATTCTCCGTAAAATGGTTCTTGGCTTTTATCACTTGGATGTAGCAAATTTTCCGCAAATGCAGTTGGGTATCCTCCTGGTTCAACTATACAGTTTTCTATTCCAAAGCCCGAAAGTTCTAATCTGTAGTTTTCCGCCATAGCTTCTAATGCCCATTTTGTTGATTGATACAACCCATAAAAAGGTAATGCAACTCTTCCCAAACAACTTGATGTATAGATAATTAACCCATCTTGTTTTTCACGGAAAAATGGAATTATAGCTCTATTCATCCTTTGAACACCAAATAAATTGATGTCAAATAATTTGTGGTAATCTTCTACGGTAAAAAACTCTTGCATACCGTGCACTCCAATACCAGCATTATTGATTAAGACATCTAAACCATTTAACTGGTTAATTGCTTCTTTAACACCGGTTGTAACACTTTCATTGTTGGTGACATCTATCGAAACGATTTTAGCACCCGCTTCAGACAATTCGGAAGCAATTGATTTGTTTCGTCCTTCAGCGTCACGCATCGAAGCCGCAACTTGATGCCCTCTTTGTAATAATGTCAAGACGGTCAATTTACCAAATCCACCGCTTGCTCCGGTAATTAAAATTTTTTTTGCCATTTTATTTAAATTTAAAATATAGTACAAAACTAGGAATAGTAAATGACTTGGTTATGGTGAGAAGTTCCTATTATTTGGTGAGAAGGTCCTATTATTTGGTGAGAAGTTCCGTTTTAAAGTGAAGTTCACGAAATTGTTTAGGTGTTATTCGTTCAAAGATTTTGAAAAACTCTATAAAATTAGATGGATCAAAAGTCAATGTATGTGCAATATGTGAGATTGTGTTATTAGTAGTTAGCAATAAATCTTTAGAAATTTCAATGAGCTGAATTTTTCGAGGATCACTCTTTCAACATGTGCCAATCCCACTTCTATGAGATGATGCTGACTTACATTGAAAGCATCAAAGGAATCCATGCCACCTTTGATATGTTTCTTTAGTCGTTGAGCCGCAGAAATGAGTATGTCTCGCTCGCGATGTCTAAATGCCTCTAGCTGAAATTCAAAATCGAGCAGGTGCTCTTCATTGGTATTGCCTGTAAAGAACGGGTTCAACTCGGATAAAGAGGAGGACGCCTGCTCAGCAACAAAATTGAGTATGCCAAACATGCCCATGTTGCTGAACTCCTGTTTGAATTCTGTTAGCCTGCTTTTTGCCACCAGTTGCAACAGAACTGTGTTATCACCTTCAAAAGTAGTGTAGATGTCAGTGTCGTTCTTCAGTCGCTCAATTCTGTTTTCAGAAAGGTACCCTTTGCCACCGCAAGCCTCTCTACATTCTTGTAAGGTGTCGGTTGTATTCCAAGTGGCAAACGCTTTAAGTCCTGCAGCAAGTGCTTCAATCTCCTGCATGTCTTCCTCGGTTCTATTTACAAAACGTTTTGTTAGGTACTGCAAGGAGAAATGCAGTGCATAAGCATTCGCCAGAAGAGGCATTAACCTGCGTTGATGGGTTCGATAGTTTAAAATTGGAATTTCGCTGGCTCCTTCTGGCCCAAATTGTTTTCGTTGATCGCCATAGCGGATGGCTATGGTCAATCCGGATTTGGAAGCACTTAGTCCCGAACGCGGTATACCAATTCTGCCACCCACGAGAGTGCCTAGCATGGTAAAGAATCTACGGTTGTCGCTGGCGATAGGACTTTCGAATTTCCCTTCACCATTGATGCTGGCAAAGCGATCCAGAAGATTTTCAACTGGAACAACTACGTTGTTGTAATGTATTTTTCCGTTATCCACGCCATTCAATCCCATTTTACGGCCGCAATCTTCAATAGTGATTCCAGGAAGTGTTTTTCCATTTTTATCTCGAATAGGAACAAGCACAGCACTTACTCCATAATCTTTTCCATCCACAATTAGTTTAACAAATGTAGTTGCCATCTGTCCATGAACTGCTGCGTTACCGATATATTCCTTTTTGGCTAGCTCATTGGGTGTATTAACAATGAGTGTTTTGGTAGCGTGCTCATACGTAGCCGTTGTCTCTATTCCTTTTACGTTTGATCCATGGCCTGTTTCGGTCATTGCAAAACATCCGGGTAAATCGAGTGTACCAATCTGTTGTAAATACTTTTTGTGGTGTTTTTCTGTTCCGAGAAAATAGACACTCATACCAAACAATCCGAATTGAACACCGAACTTGATGACCAAACTTAGATCATGATAGCTCAAGGTTTCCATGATTGAAAAATACTTTAGCATGTCGCCCTGCCCACCATATTCTTTCGGATAGGCCATCGAGCCAAAACCCTGTTCAGCCAATTGTTTGCACCATTGGTAAATTTTTTCGCGATTGGCTTGAAGATTGTCCGTTTCGAAATACTTAAATTCAGGATCAGCAATAACCGCCTTTACTTTTTTGATGATATCGGCTTGATCTCGATCCAGTAGTTTTGCGAGTTGGTTAACATCAAAAGTAGTTTTTGTGGTTTGCTGCTCGGTAATGGTGGTTCGTTTTTCCGGATAAAACTGATACACAACTTCGCCATCAATAAGGCCGAGTGTTTTGTCAATACCCGAAAGCGATTCTTTTGCTTTGGTGAGTTCTCCATTGAGAAGTGTCGAAGAATGAAGCTGTGCCAGCGCAATACCTATGTCAACTAGTTTAGGGTTGGAGGAGGTAGGAATGGTGTCCAGCGACTTTCGAATCTCTGTGAGCCAATCTCTGAATTCATCGGGTGAGGGTGGATGAGTGGGGTTGATTTGGTCTAGCAAAAATCTCTTTTCTTCTTCACTAAGCCATTTTTGCTGACCAATAGAATCTTTGATCGCTTTTATTTCACTGGGCGTGAGTACAGCGTCACTCCAAACTATATAAAATATTGGTAGAAAAATATGTAAGTTCGGATTCGATTGTAAGTAGGGTGATTGAAGCATATCTAAGGGTTGTGTGTTTAAAGATACTAAAGAATTTACTGACGAAAACACTTTGACGGGTTAACGTTTTTGCTTTTGTACATTTGACACTACCGATTAACCCTTTTCGATGTGCGATAAAAATACTTCGGCTATCATACAACGGGCGCTTCCGCCTCCATTTCTTTCAATGGTTGACAGATTACAATGAAGAATTTGGCAATAACTTTCAATTTTTGAAATTTCATTTGCTGTGAGTGATTGATAGGCTTGCGAAGACATTACCAGAAACTTTGTCCCGTTCGCGCTTTCAACTTGTAGCATGTTGCCCGCAAAATGGTTCATTTGGTCAAATGAGATGTCAATAATTTCTTTTTTCGTATTTTTGATAAACCCAACTAGGCTATCGCGCTCATCTATATCTTTTATCGATTCCAGACAGATGACTACAAACTGATCGGCCACGCACATCATCACATTGGTGTGGTAGATGGGATATCCTTTCAAATCGGTAGCGCTAAAAACAATGGGGCTATAGTTGAGTTGGTTGCAGAAGTCTTTCAATACATCTATGCTCGTCCGTTCCGACAGGCAAGCATAAGCAATTTTATTTTCGCGATCCAACACCATACTTCCGGTTCCTTCTAAATAGGCTTGGCTATTCTCATAAACCGATAAATCAATTTCACCAGCTACATTGAACTTTGTTTTAAGCTTTTCAATGACGTGTGGTTTCCGCTCCAACCTTCTGTTGTGTGCAAACATTGGATACAGCACGATCTGATCATTGTCATGAAAAGAGATCCAATTATTGGGAAAAATTGAGTCGGGCGTATGCGGCTCTTCGGTATCGTTAACGGTCGTGACATCCATCCCGTTTTGTTCCAATATTTTTACCAAGCCATCGAATTCTTGCAAGGCCGTTGTTTGCGCATTGATATCTTTGGCAGATTGAAAAGCGTTGTTCACAGCTGTCTCCGTATTGAAGGTGAATTTAGAAGGACGTATCAGAAGGAGATGTGAAGTGGTTTGCATGGAATGTAGTAGAAGCTACTAATATAAGAAAACAGTATTTGCAATTTTGAATTTCTCGTTGATAATTGTCATTCATTTCGCTACATTTCTTCTGCTAATTGATTTACTATGACCAGGATTTGTTTGTTTTCCATAGTCGCTTTTTTGTGTTTGGGTTGCCAGAAGCAAAAATACGGGGTTGTCATTCGCGGTGGAATGTTGTTCGATGGTTCTGGAAATCCTGGGGTTGTTACCGACCTGGCCATCAATGCTGATACCATTGCTTTTGTAGGAGATCTTTCCAACGCCATTGGAGCAAAAGAAGTGAATGGCAATGGGTTGATTCTGGCTCCTGGTTTTATCGACACCCATAGCCATCACGATAGGGGTTTAAGTGAAGATCCTTCCGGGCTGGCTTTAGTAAGCCAGGGAATCACTACCATTATTGTAGGGCAAGACGGTGGCTCCGATTTACCGCTAAAAAAATATTTTCAGATGCTTATTGACAGCCCTGTGGCCGTAAACGTGGGCTCTTATAGCGGTCACAATACACTTCGCGATCAGGTGTTGGGTGTTGATTTCAAAAGAAAATCAACGCAAGCTGAAATTGATAGTATGATCAAACTCTTGAAGGAAGATATGCAAGCGGGAGCCTTTGGTTTGTCAACAGGTCTGGAATATGATCCCGGCATTTATTCTTCGAAAGAAGAAGTACTTCAACTTGCTAAGGTGTTGCCGGATTACAAAGGAAGATATATTAGTCACCTTCGCAGCGAGGATAGGTATTTCTGGGATGCCCTCCAGGAAATAATCACGATCGGTCGCGAGGTAAAAGTTCCGGTGCAGATCAGTCATTTTAAATTAGCCATGCGTGGACTTTGGGGAAAAGCTGATAGTGCACTACTGTTGCTCAATGAGGCAAGAAAGGAAGGAATTGAAATTACGGCCGATCTTTATCCATACACCTATTGGTCATCTACCATTCGGGTTCTTTTTCCTGAGCGCAATTTTAGGGATGAGAAAGAAGCCGCTTTTATTTTAAAAGAAGTGACCAGCGCTGATGGAATTATCTTCAGCAAATACGGACCTAATCCGGATTATAATGGAAAGAGTTTGGCACAAGTATCGAGTCTTGAACAAATGTCTCCGGAAAAAATGCTGGTGGAAATAATCAAACGATTGGATGAATGTAGAAAGAAGAGTGATGATTGTGGCGGGAGTATAGTAGCTACTAGTATGGATGAGGAGGATGTGAAGAAATTGATGAAATGGCCATACACAAACATTTGCTCAGATGGAACAAGTGCGGGAAGGCACCCCCGCGGTTTTGGTGCATTCACCCGGGTACTAGGATACTATGTACGAGATGAAAGGACAATTACCTTGGAGGAAGCAGTTTATAAAATGACTGGCCTTGCAGCAGATCAGATCGGAATAAAAAAGCGTGGCCGGATTAAAGTAGGGAATTATGCTGATCTTGTATTATTTGACGAAAAGTCGGTGAAGGATGAGGCAACCATTCAAAACCCACAGCTCGTTTCAAAAGGAATTGAGCAGGTTTGGGTAAATGGCAAAGAAGTGTTTACAAAAGGAAATGTCACTGGCAATTTAGTTGGGAAAGTAATTTATAGACAATAAGAATAATTGTAAATCTTAAAAATGTAGTCCATGAAAAAGTACATGACTTTATTTATCGCCATGTTCATAGCGTTGGCATCTTGCAAAAAGCAAACGTATGATGTAATCATTCGAGGTGGCACCGTTTATGATGGCTCTGGAAAGCCAGGAATGATAACAGATGTAGCAATGAATGCCGATACCCTTGCGTTCATTGGCGATTTAAAAAATGCGGTTGGAAAGAAAGAGATTGATGCGAAAGGATTGGCGGTTGCTCCCGGGTTCATTAATATGTTGAGTCATGCGGAGGGCTCCTTGCTTTTTGATGGGAATTCTCAAAGCGATATTCGTCAAGGAGTAACATTGGAAGTATTTGGCGAAGGCTCTATGGGCCCGATGAATGATAAAATGAAGGCAGATGATGAGGAAGCCATGAAGCGCGATCCCGATTGGGCTTATAAGATTGACTGGACTACACTTTGCCAATACCTAGAAGGCTTAGAGAGAAAGGGTATATCAACCAATGTGGCTTCTTTTGTGAGCGCCATTACCGTACGTGTTCATGAATTGGGGTATGCCAATCGTGCTCCTTCCGCAGAGGAATTGGAACGAATGAAAGCCCTTGTCAAGCAAGCGATGGATGAAGGCGCAATGGGTGTCACCTCTGCGTTGATCTATGCGCCTGCCAACTATGCCAGTACAGAAGAATTGATTGAGTTAAGTAAAGTGGCTGCCGCTTCTGGTGGTATGTACATCGCCCATATTCGAAGTGAAGGGAATTCAATTTTTGAAGCAGTCAATGAAACCATCCGTATTGCACGCGAGGCAAACCTTCCCGCAGAGATTTACCATTTGAAATTCAGTGGCAAAGACAACCGGAATAAAATTGATTCTGTGATAGCTATGATTGACAACGCCAACCGAGAAGGATTAAAGATCACTGCTGACATGTATACCTATACTGCTGGTGCTACAGGCTTGGATGCAGCGATGCCTCCTTGGCTACAGGAAGGTGGTATAAAAGAATGGATTAAGCGAATGCAAAACCCTGTGATGCGCAAGAAGGCATTGCGAGAAATGCACACGCCTACCAATGAATGGGAAAACCTAATGATGTTGGCTGGCGATTTTGATAAAGTATTATTGATGGGCTTCACCAATGATTCTCTACGAAGAAACTTCACAGGCAAGACACTCGGGCAGGTAGCGAAAATTTATGGTAAGACGCCTGAAGAAACTGCAATGGATTTGGTGATCACTGATGGCACTCGTGTAGGTACAGCCTACTTTCTAATGACAGAGGAAAACGTGAAACGCCAAATTCAACTTCCATATATCAGTTTTGGATCGGATGCGGAATCATCAACTGCCTCGGGTAATTTCTTAAAAACCCCAACACATCCACGTGCCTATGGAAATTTTTCTCGATTGCTGGGAAAGTATGTGCGCGAGGAGAAAGTGATCTCACTGGAGGAAGCCGTTCGTAGATTGACTTCTTTACCTGCATCCAATCTAAAGATTCAAAAGCGAGGAGCGTTAATGCCTGGGTATTTTGGCGATCTCGCTATTTTTGACCCAACCAAAATTGCAGACCATGCTACATTTGAAAATCCACATCAATACAGCACGGGGATGGTTCATGTATTTGTGAATGGAACACAAGTATTAGAAAACGGGGAGCATACAAATGCGAGACCGGGAAGAGTTGTGAGGGGACCGGGATGGAAGAAGACGGAATAACGGACGTATCATCCATATTGTTATTCTGCGATGAGGGCTGAGTCGCTAATTTGCTTTTTGTAGTCATCTCAAAAACATTTGTAGTCTTGTCAGCCTGAGCCTGTCGAAGGCTATTTATTGTGGTAGTCTAGGTTTCGACAAGCTCAACCTGACACAAGTTTTGTTTTTTATATAGTTTATAACTTTTCCGCTTTGTAACCAACTTTGTTAAGTGATTCGATGATTTTGGTTGCAGTTGTAGTTCCTATAATGGTGAGGATTTTAGCTGGATCCATAATATCTACTTGCCAGTTATTTTCTCCGGCAACTTCATTGAGGCTTTGTTTTACTTTAGCGATACAGCCATCGCATTTGATATTGGTTTTAAAAAGTAGCTTTTCCATACTGCAAATTTAACGATGTTGTTACAGCCGTACCCATTTTAATCGTAAACTATTACTTACGACACTCACCGAACTAAGCGCCATAGCCGCACCAGCAATCATGGGATTTAGTAGGAATCCGTTATAGGGGTACAATATTCCGGCTGCAAGTGGTATTCCAATAACATTGTAGATGAATGCCCAAAAAAGATTCTGGTGAATGCCCTGCACGATTCGGGTCGATAGCCTGAGGGCTTTTGGTATGCTTTGCAAATCGGAAGTGAGTAATGTCATCGCGGCCGTGTCCATAGCAATGTCAGACCCTTTACCCATGGCCATACTCACATTCGCTTGAGCCAATGCCTGTGAGTCATTGATACCATCGCCAACCATGCCCACGATTTCCCCGGATTTTTGCAATCGCTCAATATATAGTGCTTTGTCAGCAGGAAGCATTTCAGATTGGAAGTGTTGAATTCCCACTTGTCTGGCTACTGCCTCGGCTGTCTGAGCATTATCTCCAGTTACTAAATGTACTTCAATCCCCATTTTTTGCAATTCAGCAACTGCACTTTTTGATGACACCTTTATCTTGTCTTCTATCGCAACCATTGCTAGTACATTGACCGAGTCAGAGAAGTAGACAACTGTATAGGCCTTTGTTTGCCACTCCAGAGAAAGGGATTTTACGTCAGTGGAGAAAATGACATTGTTATCGATCATCAATTTCTGATTGCCCACAAAATAGGTTTCGCCAGCCACCTTAGCTTTGGCACCCTTTCCTGTGATGCTTTCAAATTCAGTGATAGGAGTCGTTGAAATATTGTTTTTTATCAGGTTGTCAACAATCGCTTGCGCTAAAGGATGTTCAGATTTTAATTCCAAAGAATATAATGCTGATTGTTGTTGGGCGGAAGAATGAGTCAACCAACGGATATCCTTTACGGTTGGTTTTCCCTCTGTAATCGTTCCGGTCTTATCCAGTGCGATAATCGAAATCCGATGAGCCTGCTCTAAGCTTTCTGCATCTTTGATGAGAATGTTGTTTTCCGCGCCTCTGCCAATGCCTACCATTAAGGCAGTGGGTGTTGCCAACCCCAGGGCGCAAGGACAAGCGATGACCAGTACCGTTACGGAAGTCAGAAGTGCGTGGGTGAATGCATTTTCTCCACCAACAATCATCCAGAGGATAAAGGTGCAAACTGAAATCGCCATCACAATTGGTACGAACACGCTCGCTATCTTATCTGCCTTTAATTGGATAGGCGCTTTGCTACCTTGCGCTTGCTGAACCATTTTAATGATCTGAGCCAGTACTGTTTCGCTACTTATTTTTTGTACTTCAAATTGAAAACTCCCTTTTTGGTTGATGGTGCCTGCAAATACTTTTTCGCCAGCGTATTTTTCAACCGCAATTGGCTCGCCAGAAATCATGGACTCGTTTACAAATGAACGGCCTTCAACGACTATTCCGTCTAACGGTATTTTTTCTCCCGGTCGTATGACAATAATATTGCCCACCAATACTTGAGAGGTAGCTATTTCTTCTTCCAAACCATTTTTAAGAACGCGTACTGTTTTCGGTTGTAGGCTCATCAATTTCTTGATGGCAGAAGAAGTGTTTGACTTTGCTTTTTCTTCCAGCCATTTTCCAAGCGAGATGAAAGTAATCACTACAGATGCGGCTTCATAGTAGACGTGTGGGTGGATACCCCGTTGATGCCAGAATTCCGGAAAGAGGGTGTTGAATAGGCTGAACAAGAACGCAATGCCTGTAGAAAGCGAAACCAGGGTATCCATGTTTGCTTTTCCGAAAGAGGCTTGCTTATAGGCATGAACAAAATAGCTACGGCCAAAGTAGAATACGACCGGAGCCGATAATACCATTGAAATATAATTTCCATAAGGCATATCCATCCAGAACATGCCTATCATAAAAACCGGGAATGATAAAATACTTGACCAAATAGTTCGTCTTTTCAGGGATTCGTATTGATTGTGCTGAGCCTCGTCTTGAATGATTTGCGCGTTCTCGGTGTCGATGACAAGGTCATACCCGATGGCTCTCACGGCTTGTTGTATCGCCTGCGGTTGGATGCGCTTTTGATCATATTCGATGAGCGCGGTGTGATTCGCATAATTCACCGCTGCTTCCTTTATCCCATCTATTTTTCTTAATAGTGACTCCACGCTGACCGCACAAGCGCCACACGTCATTTCTAATACCGGAAACGTTTGACGAATAGTAGTTTCTTTGTCCATTGAAGGCAATTTCATCTTTGTAGCATCCTATCAGGAGCACATTGATGAAACAAAAATAGTCGAAGTTTAGATCGTTTTGTCCTGCTATTATTTGGAGTTTTTCCAAGGCCCATATTTATGGCTAGTTTCGCTGAGCGTGTCAGCATAGGGCCCAAAAGGATGATCAAATGGCTTGGTTTCAATTCTAGGCCAATCGCCCTTAAAATTCTTTTTTGGACGAGGCATAGACACAACAAAAGCAGCTATATCCCAGGATTCTTCTTCTGTTAGTACGGGATTATCATAAGTAGCGCCTTGTGGCATATTGGCGCGAATGTATTTTGCGAAGTTTGAAATCCGGAATAAACCCGCTCCTGTATTGAAGCTATGTGTACCCCAAAGAGGTGGATAGACATAACTTTTTTCATTACTGGCTATCATCCCTTGTCCATTTTTCTGATGACATACCCGGCATTGAGTTTCATAAAGTTTTTTTCCTCTGAGGGTATCAGCCGATCTGTTTAAAAATTTTATTTCAATAAGTCCGGATCCTTTTGCCTTCGTTCCCTTTGGCACTTCGTGACCGACCCACGTAATATATGCCACCAACGCACGCATCTCTTTTGAAAGAGAATCAAGTGGCTTGCCGTTCAGGCTACGTTGAATGCAATCATTCACTCTTTTCTCAACGCTTTCTGCTCCACCAGATCGTGCACGAAATTTTGGGTAGAGTGATGCGACTGATCCAAAATTGTTTCCATACGGTCTGGTGCCGGCATCCAAATGACAATTCTGACAATTCATTCCGTTAGAAATAGAATCCACGATCCCTTTAGGGCCGAGATAAAAAGAGGTTTTGGCGATTAACTTCCTCCCATAACGAGTGAGGTCGTTGGGAATGTTTGCGGTGTCAGGAGCATGCCATAGCGAATCAATGCGAGTTGTAACATTCTCTTTTTTTACGGGCGTGCATGAAAGAGCAAATACCATTAGAAAGAAGGATAGTTGACTGACTACTCTCATTCGATGTTGTGATTGATAAATTCTAATGCTCGTAGTTCCATCCAGTTCTCTGTTTTGCCGGCCAATGAAAAGGCGGTATGGCCTCCATACTTGGGAATTTCCAGGTGCACATATTGGTGTGATTTAGCAAAGTCAGCGGGATAGCAGCTAGTAGGGAGGAAAGGGTCGCTCCATGCATTTACAATGAGTACTGGTTTTTGAATCATTGGTAGGTAAGGACCGCACGAAGCTCTTTCATAAAAATCATCTGCATTCTTGAATCCATGCAAAGGCGCTGTGTACCGATTGTCGAATTCCCGAAATGATTTAATCTGGTCGAGGCCTTCCGCATTTATCAATTTTGGGAAGCGCTGAGATTTTTCTTTGATCTTGACGCTTAGTTTCTTTAAAAAACGATTTAGATAGAATTTTCTGGACGCCTTGTCCAACTCGCTCGCGCTTGCTCCTAAGTCACACGGAACAGAAAATACGACACCCGTTTTTATAGTTGGATTCACCCCCATTCCCCATTCCCCGTTCTCCCAAGTATTTCAAAGTCATACTTCCACTTATACTAAACCCGATGAGAACAATAGTCTTGTAACGATTGCTATCAAGCGCATGTTGAACAACGGCTGCAAGATCTTCTGTCGCTCCATGGTGATAAAATCTGGGTAGGCGGTTAATGTCACCGCTACACCCTCGACAATTCCAGGCGATCGCATCCCATCCATTCTGAAAAAAATGCTTTGCCATTCCCTTTGCATAGTGGCGATCACTATTTCCTTCGAGCCCGTGGGTAATAATGGCAAGTTTCGAACTATCCTGGTTGAGACAATCTAAGTCAACAAAATCTCCATCGTTCAATTCCAACCGTTCACGTTGGTAAGCTACTCCCTCAATTTTGCGAAACATACTGGGTAAAATTGTTTCCCAATGTCCGTTCCAATAGTAGAATGGTTTTTTGTAGGATGAGTTTTCGATGAGGGGCATTCGCTAGGTATTCAACACATCAGATAGTTCTGGAGATTTGTCAAAGACAGATCGCGCAAAGGGGCACAGCGGTAAAATTTTTATATGATTTATTCGGGCATACTCGACAGCTTTAACAACTAGTTGTTTACCGGCTCCTTGTCCACGGAGCTTATCGGACACATCCGTATGATCAATGATGATTATTTTTTCTCCGGCTTTAGAATAGGTCATTTCAGCCAAGCGCTCACTACCTACATCGATCACGAAGGCACCTTTTGAGCCATGCTCAATTTGTTTTATATCCATCAAACAAAAATAAGCATTAGGCTGATTTATACCTTGCGCTTAGAAAGGTCATGATCACAAAAAGAAAAGCTACGACCATCAACGCAATTCGCAGAGATTGCCAATTGGCCAGCAGACCTATGATGGGAGGCCCGAACAAGAAACCTGAATAGCCGACAGTGGTAACCATAGCAAGACCAACACCGGGAGGTAGATTTTTTGAGTTACCTGCAATGCTATACGCGATGGGAACAATGGATGAAAGCCCAATACCGATGATAAATAGTCCGGCAATGACCGAATAAGGATTGTTAAAAAGCAAAGTAAGCGCAATACCCATTGTGGAAATGAGTCCGCACATCACCATCAGTTTACGATCACCAAATTTCAAGCGCGCACCATCACCAAAAAACCGACCAATTGTCATGGCTAATGCAAATGCAGATAGACCAAGAGGAGCAAGGGCAGGAGAGGCCATGGCAATATTCTCCATATAGTTTGTACTCCAGTCAGCCATTGCTCCTTCCCCCAACATGCAACAAAAGGCAATCACTCCGATGCTTACCATTGCAGCGTTGGGCAGGCGAAAAGCTGGGCCGTCTACTTCTTTTTCTTTTGGCTTATCGTGAATTAAATGATAACGTGCCCATGCTGCCGCAGCAACACTCATTCCCACAACGACAGCAAAATGAACAAAGAGAGTGGTTTCTAATTTTACAAATAGAGCTCCACAAAAAGCTCCGGCCACCATGCCTATACTAAAAAGTGCGTGGAACGAAGTCATGATTGGTTTTTGGTGAATCTTCTCTACCATCACTGCCTGCGAGTTCATTGAAACATCCAGCATACCTGCCGTCAAGCCCATGATGAAAAATAATACAACTAGTCCAGGCAGTCCGGGCATGAGGGGAACCAAAGGAACGAATATGCAGTACAGGAATATTGAGAAGATGGTGATGCGCCTACTTCCATTTCGAATAATGAGCCAGCCAGTAAATGGCATTGCTAACAGTGCCCCAACCGATGACGATAGTAGCACGAAGCCAAGTGTTCCGTTATCAATATCGAATAATTCCTGAACTCTCGGAAAGCGGGCAGCCAGATTGGCGTGAACAAATCCATTGATGAAGAAAATCAGTTTTACAGCGATGCGCGAGGGAGATATAGAAGAAGGTTTCAAAGTGCTATTCTTTCAATCTGTTTTCGATATCCATTCTCTCATGCAAAATTCTAATTATTTCAATTTCTGATTCGCTTGAAGTTTTGTAAAAAATAAGATGCGATTTTACTTTGGAAGCTCTATATCCATTTTTAATATGGTTCATTGATTTTCCACTCTCTTGGTTTTGACTGACATACTCCATCTCATTGATAAGTAGATTATAGTATCGGTCTGCTTGTTCGATAGACCAGTTTTTAAATGTATACAGCCAGATTTGCTCAAGGTCGATTAGCGCTTGGCTACTAATCTTATAAGCTCTTCTTTTCATCGAAATTTATCGTGCATCTTTTTTAGATGTTCCTTCGAATCAAATTTCTTGACAAATCCACTCTTCTCACCAACGGTAAGCGCTTTTTTTAGTTCGTTTACTTTTTGTTCCTCAGCTTCTAATAGACGTAAAGCTGTCCGAATTACCTCGCTAGCTGAGCTATACTTACCGGAAGCTACCTTGCTGTCAACGAATTCTTCAAAATGATCCCCGAGTAGCACGGATGTATTTTTACCCATATTTTTGGATTTTTGATATACCAATTCTTGGTATAAAAGTAATAATCAAAACGGATGCATCAAAAAGTATGTTCTGGAAAAAGGGAGCTAAGTCATAGGCATATTAAACGTGACCGGGCTGTTTGCTTATTGCATCCCCTTTCTAAAATCAAGAGGCGGGTTACGATCTCCGATGAGGGATTTGTATTGGAATCCTACTCCCGTTTTTCCAAGCAACTCTTTTTTTGCTTTTTCTACCAATTCAGGATTGTTAAATAAATCAATAGCAGTCATGGTCAACGTTTTTGCAGCATTCGACATTGCTTTTAATCCAATTCCATTGCTACCCGTAGCAACCGCTTGCCAAGAATGAGGTGGAACGCCTGGAACCCAAGCGGCAACACCAAGCCCTGCTGTAGGAACTACCCAAGTGATGTCTCCAACGTCTGTTGAGGCTGGAAAAAATCCTCCGAGATGAAAAGGCATTACTTGTTGTGCTTGATTTAAATCAGGTGCCTTAAAATTAAAACTTGATTGAATTTTTTTTGCAAACTCAGTCTCCTCGGCTGAGTAATTTACACCACCTACTTTTTTCAAGTTGTCATACATTAAGTGAGATAGCGTTTCATTTGGCATGAGATTAAATGAACCTGAGATGACTTCATATTTCATCGAAGTCTCTGTTCCAGTGGCTGCCCCCTCGGCACATTTAACAATACGATCCCACAGTTCTGCCAGCACGCGTGCATCAGGATGTCGCACCATGTATTCAACTTCTGCAAAATCGGGAACTACGTTTGCGGCCATTCCTCCTTTGGTGATTACATAGTGTATGCGTGCATCTGATGGCATATGTTCACGCATCATGTTAGTCATATAGTTCATTGCCTCTATTGCATCCAAGGCAGATCTGCCTTTTTCGGGCGCGGCCGCGGCATGTGCCGAGCGGCCATAAAACCTAAATAAGGTTTGTTTGATCGCCATGCATGACTCAGGACTAGCGTCATTTTTGTTTGACGGATGCCAGTGCAACACAGCGTCAACATCTTTGAACAGCCCATCGCGCACCATATACACTTTTGCGCCACCACCTTCTTCTGCCGGTGTTCCGAATAACTTAATGGTTCCTGATTTTTTATTTTTAGTGAGCCAGTCTTTCAATGTGATGGCGGCCGCTGTTGACGCAGTCCCAAACAGGTTATGACCACACGCGTGTCCAGCCCTCCCTTCAATAAGAGATTTTCTTTCAGGTACACTGTCTTGAGAAAGGCCAGGCAATGCATCGAACTCCGCTAAGATTCCAATCACCGGCTTGCCAGATCCAAACGATGCCAGAAAGGCAGTTGGCATTTCAGCAATACCTGATTGAATAGCGAAGCCTTCATTACGTAAAGTCTCTTGCAATAATGTGGTGCTCTTGGTTTCCTGAAAGCCTAACTCCGCATAACCCCAAATTTGTTTGGCAATTTGCGAGTAGGCAGGATATTTCTTCGATAATTCTTGCAATGCGAATTGCTTGTCTTTTTCTCCATTGACTTTAAGAGTGTTTTGGGCTTGTCCGTAAAAGCCAACTAGAACAAGGGCTAGCGTTAAAGAGAATCTCATGGTACTAGTGTTCGTGATTAGTCAGTTCTTTTGTTAGGAATTCCTTTAGCGGATTTAGCTTGCTAGATTCAAAATCCCACATTTCATTATTTTGAAAGAAAAAATCACCTTGCTTGAATTTCTTGCTGTCACTTTTACTCTTTGGGAAAGCATCAACAAAGGAATAAATCTTTGATTTCCTGATTGGGAGCTTATACACTAACGGACTATTTGGTTTGTTATATTTTGCGATACATTCTTCGTAAATGGAAAAACATTCAAGGACACCTGCATGCTTTTGGTTTATTATCATTTCTAATAGACTTTCAAAGTCCCCATTCGTTGAATTGTCTGGAAATAGAAATAATTCGAAAGCTAAGTTATTTTCAGCTTTGATCTTTTCAATTTCCTTTTTTCGGATGTTAAACCCTCCACTATTTAGCTCAGAGTCCGCGTCAAAAATAAGGATATTCTTACCACCTAAATCTGAGTTTTCTTTAACGGTATTACTTGCATTTGTTAGATTGGTCCAGCCCCCTAGAGGGATCACATCAAAGTCTATACCACGTGGTATAGCTAAATTGGTGGTAAGAAAGGCAATATAGGCTTCGATGAAAAATTTGTCTTTACCTTCAACAAATACCTTAATCATTTTATCTAAATTCTATACCTTGTTGAATTGAAAAGTCAAGCTTTTCAAAGTCATATTCATAGGACAGTGTTTCGCTCCCTACTTTTCTGATTGTGTAGCTACGGATCAGTTTTTTAAAATCAGGGTTATCGTCCTCTACAACTTCAGATAGATTTTTTAATGTTTCATAGTTGTGAGTTGTGCAGAACAATTGAACATTATAGAATTTACAACCTTCAATTATTGCTTTCCACATAGTGCTTTGCGCGGAAAAATGTAGCCCATTATCTATTTCATCAATAAGAACGATCCCATCTTTCGCATCAGGCATTGTCAGTAATATTGAGAGCAATCTTTTCATTCCGTCCCCCAATAAATTAATTGGAATTAGTCTGGATAATCCTATGTCAACATAGATCATTCTGTTTGAGCCAAGTGAAATGCCTTGAATTGCAGCATCCACTTTTTTAAGCACATTGATTATTGACGAAAGCTGCTTGGTAATGACCAACTCCTCTAATTTCTTTTCAAGATTGACAGCAGTAGTCCAACGAGGAGGGAGTAGCGTTGCCCTTAGTTTGTCTGAATAGTTTTTGGCTGGTTCGATTGAAAAAGCCCCTTGACTGTAAATCAGTTTTGATTCAAAAGAAATTTTTGGTTTATGAGTCTCTTTGAGGCTAGAAATTAAATCAAGTTCGTAGATATTTTCAGATATAGAGTTTGAGTCAAATACGGAACTATTGGATGGTTTGATATTTTTCAGAATACTCTTTTTGGGTCTTATGTTTAGTTCCCGGTGTTGATTGTTTGTATCAAAGTCTCCTTTTATCTCTAAGTTTTTGTTGTAGTCTAAATTGTTATAAATAAATCTAAAATCATCTTCTTCGTTGAGTATCAAATCCCTTTGGCTACTTATTCTCAAAATGAGTTCAGGATTGGTCATTCCGCACAGTAGGAAAATGGACTCCAAGACTGATGTTTTCCCACAATTGTTTTTACCCACCAAAACATTTATCTGACCAAAGTCTCCTAAGGCTGTTTTTGCTATCCCCCTAAAACCCTCTATTTCTATTTTTTTAAGATGCATCTATACAAATTTAAAAACTTTACTTCGCATACGCCACACTCCTCATTTCTCTAATCACCGTTACTTTTATTTGCCCTGGATACTGCATGTCTTTCTCAATCTTTTGCGAGATATCGAAGCTAAGTTGTGAGGCACGTTCATCGGTTGCTTTCTCTGCATCTACCATCACGCGTAACTCGCGTCCAGCTTGAATGGCATAACACTTTTCAACACCTTCAAAACTTAAACCTACATTTTCCAGGTCTTTTAGACGCTTGATGTATTGCTCCATCACCTCACGTCTTGCACCCGGTCTGGCGCCAGAGATAGCATCACACGATTGAACGATGGGAGAAATAATGCTCGTCATCTCAATTTCATCATGGTGTGCGCCAATGGCGTTGCAAATGATCGGATGTTCCTTATACTTGATGGCCAGTTCCATTCCCACAATAGCATGTGGCTTTTCTAATTCTTCAGGCCATACTTTGCCGATATCGTGTAGAAGTCCGGCACGTTTTGCTTGCTTAACGTTCAAGCCAAGTTCGGCTGCCATGATCGCGCAAAGATTCGCTACCTCGCGTGAGTGCTGCAATAAATTTTGTCCATACGAAGAGCGGTAGCGCATGCGGCCTACCATCTTGATCAATTCAGGGGCAAGACCGTGAATACCTAAATCGATTACGGTACGTTCCCCAATTTCTAATACCTCGTCTTCAATGTTCTTCGTTGTTTTAGCAACGATCTCTTCAATTCGAGCAGGGTGAATACGACCGTCTTGTACCAAACGGTGTAATGAAAGCCTTGCAATTTCTCTTCTAACCGGATCAAATCCTGAAATGATGATAGCCTCGGGTGTATCATCCACGATAAACTCTACGCCAGTCGCGGCTTCGAGTGCGCGAATGTTTCGACCTTCACGTCCAATGATTTTTCCTTTGATATCATCACTTTCGATATTGAAAATAGAAACGCAATTTTCTACCGCATGCTCTGTTGCTGTGCGTTGTATGGTTTCCACGACAATTTTTTTGGCTTCTTTCGTAGCCGTTAATTTTGCCTGTTCCATGATTTCCTTGATATAAGAACTCGCCTTTGTTTGCGCTTCTTCTTTCATGGATTCAATCAATTGGTCTCGCGCCTGATCTGCCGACAGTTTAGAGATGCCCTCTAATACTGCCACTTTCTGCGCGTTGAATTTGTCGAGCTCTTCTTTTCTGCTTTTTACTAACTCGTGTTGGCGTGCAAGGCTTTGTCTTTCTTCGTCCACCTCGCCCTCTTTCTTTTTCAACGTTTCCAGCTCTTTTGAAATTTGTGCTTCGCGTTGTTTGATCTTTTGTTCGTTGCTGATGATTTGGTTTTTCTTGCGGTTGGCTTCTTCTTCAAACTCCTGCTTCATTTTAAAGAGCTTGTCTTTAGCTTCAATGATTTTGTCCTTTTTTAAATTCTCCGCCTGCAACTCAGCTTCTTTTAAGATCAATTTTGCTTTTTCTCTGGCGGATTCCTCATTCTTCGAAAGCTTTCTTTTGTAAAAGAGAGAGCCAATCAACAAGGAGAGCAAAATCGTGGGGACGAGGGTGAAGAGCGCAATAATGATCCACTCCGCACCGGAAGGCATACCAAATAAGAATATCATATAATTAAATCTTTAGTGTTAAAAAACACCGGGCGACCTACTTGGTCTGGGCGGGAGGGAGTGAAATTGAAATTAGAGGGCTTGCGAAACCAATTGATTGAGGTGATTGACCTTTTCGATCACCGTTTCATCAATTACCTGAAGGCTTTCTTCTTCTGCCATTTTATCCACCAGGCAATCGAAGGCAACCATAGCGAGCAGATCCTGTTTGTCATCCAGACCAAACTGCTCGCGGTAACGCTTTATTTTCTCGTTGATGAGCTTGCCGGCTGCACGTACCTTCTCTTCTTCCATGCGTTTTACCTTCATGGGGTATTCGCGGTCGGCAATTTTTATTTTTACTGATAATTCGTCCATCAACTAACCGGGTTATCTGCTCAAGTGAGCTATGCACTTATCGATTTCTCGGATATACTCGTCTACTTTCCTTTTCAACTCCGAAACACTTCCGTCTTCCGGGTTAATATGGTCTACAATCTTAGTTATTTTAATCTGATTTTTAAAATTATGCAGTTGCTCGTCTCGTTTGCGAAGATCTGCTTTGAGCTCGTAATTCTCCAATTTTAGCCCCCTTACCTCATCTTTTACGGTTTTATGCTCATTCAGCAGTACCAGAATTTTTCGCTCCAGTCCGTTTAAGTTGGTCTTTAATGCTTCTTGGTCCATGTCCTTACTATTGAATGTTGAATTTTTAATGTTGAATTCGCTCTTTTAACCTACCGATATTCATCATTAAACAGCTGTCAAAATTACTTCCTGATTACAGCTTCGAATTTCGATTCAAATGCCACAATCAATTTGGTCATTGTTTTGTCAATCTCCTCATCCGTCAGCGTTTTTGCGCCATCCAGCAGTGTAAAGCCAAGCGCATAGGCCTTTTTCCCTTCTGGAATTTTATCGCCTTCGTAAACGTCAAAAGCTATAATGTCTTTGATCAAACTCTTCTCTGTTGCCAGCACCAACTCTTTCATTTCTGCAAAGCTGATCTTCTTATCGACTACAAAAGAAAGATCACGTCTTACCTCAGGAAACTTTGACACTTCCGACACAACGAACTTAGGGTTTGCCGATTTGAAAAGCAAGGCCGTACTCAGGTCAGCATAAAATATTTCTTGCTTGATGCCAAAATCTTTGAGTAAAGCGGTTTTTACCTTGCCCAACTTACCAATTTCTTTTGAGCCCTTTATGATTTTCATCCCATAATCAAACAAGGGGTCAACTAACGACTCTTGTTTTATATTTTCTACTGTTGATCTCTGAATGACGTGTGCCACTTGCTGAGCCAGGTCATAATAGCTCACATTTCGTGTTTTGTTTTGCCAGTTTTCACTTTCAATATTACCCGTTAAGTATATCGCCAAGCGTTCTTCTTCCTGGTACTTGCCTTCAGCTGCATCTTTTTTCCAATAGACTTTACCAAATTCAAAAAGCTTTAAGTCTTTCTGCTTTCTGTTGATGTTGTAGGAGCAAACTTCAAGCCCGGTAAAAAGCATCGTTTGTCTGAGTATACCTTGCTCTTCACTGAGTTTGTTCAGGATTTCTACAGGCTCTCCGGCAAACGTTAATTGATGCTTTTGATGATAGGCTGCATTTGTCAACGAATTCGTGAGTATCTCGTAGAACCCGTTCCCTGCCAGCATTTCGCCCACAGATTTTTTGAATTTGTTCGGATCCTTATCAGGAAACTCTGCCAGGTAATCGGTGCCTACAATTTCTATGAGTTCGATGTTGTTAAAGCCATAGATGCGCAAAATTTCCTCTACCACATCGGCTTCCTGCGTCACATCTACCCTGTAAGGCGGGACGGAAACAGTGAAACGATCCTCTTTTTTATTTGAAACTGAAATGTCAAGACTTTCAAGGATGGAAAAGATTTCTTCGCGGGGCAACATTTTCCCAATGAGGCGGTTGACATTCTTGTCTTTTACTTCGATGACTCTATTTGCAACAGGAGAAGAATAGATATCCACGATTTCTGACGAGATAGCTCCACCGGCAAGTTCTTTGATCAAAAGTGCCGCTCGTTTTAGTGCATAAACGGTATTGTTGGGATCTGTTCCTCGCTCATAACGAAACGAGGCATCCGTTTTTAAGCCATGATGCATTCCGGTTTTACGTATGTGTTGCGAAGCGAAGCAGGCACTTTCTAAAAAAAGATTGACAGTTTTCTCTGATACGCCTGATTTGCTTCCTCCGAACACGCCTGCGATGCACATGCCATTTTCATTTGCGTCACATATCATCAAATCACCGGCAGTAAGCGTTCTCTCTTTCTGATCTAATGTCAAAAACTTGGTTCCCGCAGGCAAAGTTTTTACGATGATTTTTTTGCCTTCAATCTGATCGGCATCAAAAGCGTGAAGTGGCTGACCCGTTTCGAGCAACACAAAGTTGGTGATGTCTACCACGTTGTTTATGGGAGTAAGGCCAATTGATTTTAATCTATTTTTTAACCAATCAGGCGACTCATCGACTTTAATACCTGAAATAGTCACACCAGAATACCGTGGGCAGGCTTCACTATTTTCTACCGTTACTGGAATGGTTAAGCTTGTATTGTCAATTTCAAAATGATCTACTAAAGGCCATTTTAGTTCGCGTTTTTTTGCCGCCTTAATATCACGCGCCACACCTAAATGACTCGCGGCATCTGCCCGGTTGGGGGTCAGGCCAATTTCAAACACATAGTCGGACTGCACGTTGAAAAATTCGGTCGCCAATGTTCCATTCGCAGTTTTGGTGTCAAGCACCAAAATGCCGGCATGGCTTTCACCGAGCCCTATTTCGTCTTCCGCGCAAATCATTCCCTCTGATTGCTCGCCTCTGATTTTCGCGCTTTTGATAAGAAATGATTCGCCTTTCGTTGGATGAACTGTGGTGCCTACCGTGGCCACGACTACTTTTTGCCCGGCAGCTACATTAGCCGCGCCACATACGATCTGAAGTGGGTTTCCTCCACCTACATCGACTGTGGTAATAGAAAGTTTATCAGCATTAGGGTGTTTGCTACACGTAAGCACTTCACCAATGACCAAACCTTTTAAACCTCCTTTAACGCTTTCAAAAGGTTCGACACTTTCCACTTCCAGACCAGTTCCGGTTAGTGTTTGGCCAATTTCTTCAGCCGATTCGGGGACGTGAATATATTGCTTGAGCCAGTTGTAAGAAATCTTCATGGTTTAGGAAAAATCAGAATTTCAAAAATAGTGAATTCTCCTATGTTTTCTAAAGGCATTTATCAATCGTGATATTTCTTCTCACCAGCCTTTATCGCAATTTTCATGATGTTTTCTTTGGGCGGAAAAGGGCAAGAAAAATTATCTGAATAAGCACAGTATGGGTTATAGGCTTTATTGAAATCAAGAACGATAGAAGTAGCGCCAGGCACTTTTTTCAAATCGATGTACCGGCCAGCTCCGTACGTTTCTTTGGCACTGGTCTCATCCGCAAAGGCAAGAAAGAGTGTTCCTTTGTAAGGACCTGCATCCATGATTTCCACGATCAACAAGCTGTTTTCTTGACCATCGAGGCTAAATTTTGCAAATGCAAATTCCAGATAATGTTTCTCCTTGCCATCACTCGTTGGCAGTACAATTACCTTTTTGTTTTCGATTGGCTCGAGGCTAGCTTTCAATTTGTATTTTAAATCGGGTGGAAAATAGTTGAGCTTATTGACTACGACCGCTGCTTGTGTGGTGTCCATCGGCACAGAGGCTACACCCAGTGTACTTGCTTTGGTTGATCGAAAGGGAGAATCTTTATCATTTTTCATGAACTCATCCTTCTCCTGGCGTTCCTTTAGAATGGTGCTGATGTAATCTTCTGGCGAATCGGTTTTTGTAAAACTATAGTAAACCATTGTGGCCAAAAAAGCCGCAACCCCCAGTGCAATGATTTGTTTCGCTTTCATGTTGTCAATTCAAAAATCAAGATTTAAAGTTCAAAATTTGTTTTCGGTTTTAAATCTTGGATTTTCAATTTTGGATCTTGAATTTTAATCTTGAATCTTGAACTAAATAATTCCTTCATCAGCAAAGCTATAATATTTTGAGCCAGCAATGATGAGGTGATCCAATAGTTGTACTTCCAGAAATTTTCCGGCTTCTTTTAACTTTTTAGTAAGATCAATATCGCTTTGACTGGCGGTTAGATTACCAGAAGGATGATTGTGTGCCACGATCACGCCACTGGCCAACTCCTCCAAAGCCATTTTGTAAATAATCTTTGGATCGGCCACCGTACCAGAGACACCGCCTTCGCTGACTCTTTTCTTTTTGATGACGCGATGGGCACGATTGAGTAACAGCACCCAAAATTCTTCGTGTGGCAAGTCCATCAAATCGCCTCGTAGTAATTCAAAGGCGTCTTTTGAACTGCTAATTTTTGGCTTCTCTTCACTATCGGTTTCTTTTCTTCTACGTCCTAGCTCTAGCGCAGCGACTATCGTGATGGCCTTTGCTTCACCAATGCCTTTTATCTTCATCAACTCTTTTACCGAGAGTTTGGCCAATTCATTCAGGTTGTTCTTTCCGTGCAGCAATACTTTTTTGGAGACATCGACTGCGCTCAAATTGGCAGTGCCTGAACCAATTAAGATGGCGATCAACTCTGCATCGGAGAGGGCTGAAGTACCTTTCAGCAATAGCTTTTCTCTCGGCCGGTCTTCCGGATTCCAGTCTTTGATGTTGAGGGGTTTGCTATCTTCGATTTTCATCAATGAAAGTTAGAAAAAAACTGTGTCACGCAAAGGCGCTAAGTCGAGAAGAGGATTCCGGGTCTTTACGCCCAATTTTTGTAGAAACTGGGAATCTTTCCAGAATTCTTGGTCACAAAAAAACCCTCCCCAACCGAAGTTAGAGAGGGAAAAATATTTTTTGGAAATAGAACTAAGCTAACGCGTTTACACGCTTTGCCAACTTGCTCTTTTGGTTAGCAGCCTTTTTCCAGTGGATGACATTCTTCTTGGCCAACTTGTCGATCATGCCGCTCACTTCTTTCAAAAGCACAGCTGCTTCATCTTTCTTAGTAGTGCCAGTCAATTTCTTTATTTGAGTGCGGGTAGTCTTCGCCTGGTAGCGATTTCTCACGCGTTTTGTCTCATTTGCTCTGATTCTTTTCTCTGCTGATTTGTGGTTTGCCATATTGCTTTTCTAAAAGGACTGCAAAAATAAGGGCAATAAGCTGATTTGCAAGCACAAAGTCTTAAAATGTATGGATAAGTGACTTTGTAGACCTGTTTACTTTTTGACTAAATTACCCTCGAAAAGCAGCCAGGTGTCGGGATCCATTATTAGTTTTTGAGGTGGAAAAGGTACAATCAGGCTTGTTTTTGATGTTTTAGAGTCAATTTGAATCGTTTGAGAGTGGGTTTTACCATCCTTTCCCACCATTTTTAGGTCTAACGGAAAGCGAAAATATATTCCCGGCTGCACTTGAGAAATCTCTAGCAGGACCTGACTGGTCTTGGCGTCATACCGCCAGGTGCCGGTAATTTTAGGATGTCCTGCTTCATAGATCCATTGGTCGAAGAACAAACTCAGATTTTTTCCTGAAGCCGCCTCCATTGTTCTTTGGAAATCGCCTGTCATGGCATTGCCATATTTGAACGCCTCATAGTATTGACGGATTCCTTTCCAAAAATCTGCATCTCCAAGCTGGTGCCGAAGCATATGCAACACCCAACCTGCTTTCTGATACGTATTGGTGCTAAGCACTTTGTTGATATCGGTTAAGGTTGTGTCAACAATAGGTGTCGGATTTTTTTGGTAATACTTGATGACTTGATCGCGGTCAAGTAATTGTTCTTTCACCAGTCGATCGCGGCCATAGGCATGTTCTAAATACAAGTTCGCGAAGTAGGTAGCAAAGCCTTCACTTAGCCATACGTGATGCCAATCATTTTCGCTCGCTGAATTGCCAAACCATTGATGAGCTTCTTCATGCGCAATTAATCCTTCGTGATCGCCCTTTCCGTTGACAGAGCTCTCGGAATAAAAAATAGCACTCGCATTCTCCAGTCCTCCCCAACGGGTCTTCGACTGAACGTTTGCCAACTTCTTAAATGGGTATGGGCCGATGTTTCGATGAAAGTAGTCCAGCACTTTTACCGCGACAGCATAGTCATAAAATCCTTCGACCCGGTTTTGTGGATAGACCCAACTTTCTACGCTGATGTCATCGACCTTGCCAGCATGCTGCACCGCAAATCGGGCAATACCCACCACCATGACTTTCACAGGGATGGGCACCTCTTCGCGCCAGTGGGTAAGCTTTCTTTTTGAATCAATAAAGCTCTCTTCGATTTTCAACCCATTGGAAACAACCGAATAATGCAGCGGGGCTGTGACGATAAAATCAACGGCAGACTTATCACTGGGGTGATCGATTACAGGCAGCCAGTGGTGGCCGCGGTCAGGCCAATTGTCGCCAAAGAAGCCGCGGTCGCCATATTTGTTTTTACCAATGATGAGCCCATCTTGGGGGATGCCTTTATAGTCTATTTCGAAGCTAAGTTGTTCATTGATCGTTATTCGTTGGTCGAGAGTGATTTTCAAGCGATCATTCTTATGTTGAAATGAAAGTGTTTTTCCGTCTAATCTCACCTGGGTAACCTCCATTCCAAATCCTTGGGCGTTCTTATTGGTAAGGTCAAGTTCAAATTCAGCGATAGACTTTTTGAACAGGATTAGAATAGATGCTTTTCCATAAATCACATCGGTAGAGTCATTCACTTCTAACTGAAAGGTGTACTGTTTTACATCGATGAACGGATTCCTTGGGTAGGGATCTGTGGCAAATGAGGCCGTGGCGATGAAAAGGAGGAGTGAGAGAAGTTTGTTCATGCTTCGTATTTTATTTCGAAAGGTAGAGATTTTACGCAAAGGCACTAGAGCGCCAAGAAAAGTATTCGGTTGCCCTTGGCGCGTTGACGTCTTTGCATGAAATTTGTATTCGAATGAAGCATTTTCAAAAGATATTGCTAATCACTATTCCGTTTCTTTTTTTTAGTTGGGGATTTTTTGCTCACCAAAAAATAAACCGACTCGCTGTATTTACCTTGCCCGTGGAGATGATTGGCTTTTACAAGAAAAACATTCAATACATTTCTGAGGCCTCCGTAAATCCCGATCGCAGAAGATATGCTGTTCCGGACGAGGCACCCCGGCATTACATTGACTTAGATGAGTATGGCGATAGTGCTGCTACTAAATTACCACGTTATTGGAAGCAGGCAGTGGAGAAATATGGTGAGGATAGTTTGATGAAACACGGAATTGTTCCCTGGCATATCAATCGTATTTATTATCAACTAAAAGACGCCTTCTTACTAAAAGATCCAGATCGGATTTTGCGCTTGTCGGCAGACCTCGGTCATTATATTGCCGATGCGCACGTGCCGTTGCATACCACAAAAAACTATGATGGTCAATTAACAGATCAAGTTGGCATTCATGGCTTTTGGGAATCGCGTTTACCCGAGTTGTTTTTCACAGACTACGATTTCTTTGTCGGAAAGGCTCAATACATTCCAAATGTGCAATTGGCAGCATGGAATGTGGTGGCAAAAGCCAACCTAGCCCTTGATTCGGTGCTACGTTTTGAAAAGCAATTGTCTCAAAAAATGGGAGACAGAAAATTCAACTTTGAGTCGAAAGGGAAACAAACGGTGAAAGTGGTATCGGTAGAGTATGCAGACAGTTATCATCGTTTGTTATCGGGTATGGTGGAGCGACAAATGAGAGCATGTGTTAAGATGATAGGGGATGTCTGGTATACAGCCTGGGTCGATGCTGGTCAGCCTGACTTAAAAATGTTAATCGACTATAAACCCACCGAAGAGGAATTGAGAATTAGAAGAGAAGAGTTGCAAAAATGGAAGGAGCAACGGTTAGCGAATCCGCGATCACATGAAGCGGAAGGGAATTAGAAGCTATCTCAAATTTTTTTTGAATTAGTTGGCGTCAGACGGCTATATTTTACACAGAATCAGCTGTCAGACGCCTTCAAGATATCGCTTGGCTCTACGATGCTATTGAAAAGATATTTTAACATCTTTGCGTTTACAATCCTCCATGACTTTAACTAACGATCAAGTAATTAAAATACGCAAACAAGTTGTTTGGCTTATTGTCATTGCAACAATGGTCAGACTGTTGTTGGCCTCACAGTTGGAATTAGCCAATGACGAGGTGTATTATTGGACCTATGCGCTATTTCCTGATCTGAGTCATTTTGATCACCCGCCTATGGTTGGTTTTTTGGCGCAGGTATTTACGGCCAATCTGTTTTTTACAGATGATTTTTTCTTGCGACTGGGAACCATAGTGTTATCGGCTGCTAGTACGTGGACGATCTTTTGTATTGGGCGAAAAGTAAAAGATGAATTGGCTGGACTCTATGCTGCCTTTCTTTACACCTCTTCCATCTATTGCTCCATCATCAGTGGTTTTTCATTAATTCCTGATGCGCCTCAGGTATTTTTCTGGTTGTTGAGTTTGAATGCGGCATTGGATGTGTTGCCCGTTGAGAAAATCACCAACGCACACCGGATAAAGATGATGAGTATCGCAGTATTTGCCGGATTGGCGATGTTATCGAAGTATCACTCTGTTTTTATTTGGATTGGCATTTTACTGTATGTGCTTTTTCAAAATCGAAAATGGTTGCTGGATTATTCGCTCTATGCATCAGGCATTATTTCGCTGCTGGTTTTTTCGCCAGTGATTATCTGGAATGTAAAAAACAATTTTATCAGTTTTACTTTTCATGGTAACCGGGTAGCACCCGCCTTCGAAATTCGACCCGATTATTTTTTCACGGAGATAGGAGGACAGATAGCTTACAACAATCCTCTGAATATTATTTTGATCGTAATTGCGCTAATGGCGCTGGCGAAGGGTAAACGCTTTTTGGATTCATCATTCAAGTGGATTCTGTTATTCAATGCGATTCCACTCTGGCTGTTGTTCACCGGTTTTTCTGTTTTTAGAAGTACGTTGCCGCATTGGTCGGGTCCGGCTTTCTTGTCGTTGATAGTGATTAGCGCTGTCTATTGGTCTGAGCGAATAGCCTTGCAACATCTTTCCGAAGCCAACACGATTCGTCCTTTGCGAATGTTGCTACCAAGTTATTTTTTAGCATTTCTTTTGGCGGCTATACTTTATGTAATCAATTATTCGCCATTCCCGTTAGGGAAGCAATCGGACGTCCAAAATTTTGGAGAGTACGATTTCACACAAGACATGTTTGGCTACGATCAAATCGAGGAAGCCTTTAAAAGAATTGCTGCACGAGAAGAATCGAATGGTTTGATGAAAAAAGGATCGGGGCTGATTTCCAACAAATGGTTTCCGGGTACTCATCTTGATTTTTACGTAGCTCAACCCCTTCACCGCAGTTTGTTTTTGATTGGCAGTCTGAATGAGATCCACAAGTATGCCTGGATCAATGAGCAGCGGGGTGGGTTAGAAAAGGGACAAGACTATTATCACATTGCCGTGAGTAACTACTACAAGGATCCCAATGAATCCTTTGGGAACTATTTTGAGACAATTGAGCCGCTCGATACGGCTCGCATTACAAGAGGGGGCGAGACGATGCGCTACGCTTTTTTTTATCGATTGAAAAATTACCAAGGAAATTTCGAGAATCCGTTAACGCATTGATATGCTGGAAACATTATCACCCATAGCTATTAAGTTTTTCCGGTTTGTGCTGGTAGGTGCTTCCGGTTTGATAGTTGATTTTGGTCTCACCTATTTATTCAAAGAGAAATGGAATATGAATAAGTACATTGCCAATGGAGTTGGCTTTTTTATGGCCGCCACCAGCAATTTTTTTATCAACCGTTCATGGACCTTTGCCAGCGCAGACCCCAATGTGGGCGGTCAATACCTTAAGTTTATCTTGTTTTCTACGGTGGGTTTGTTGATCAACTCTATCATTGTATGGCTACTGAATGATCGCTTAAAGAAGAATTTCTATTTATCAAAGGCAGTAGCTACCATCATCGTTACGATGTGGAATTTCCTCTCTAATTTTTTATTTACGTTTCGGTAGAAACTAAAAAAGCTCCGGGAAGGAGCTTTTAGGTAATTAATTTTTTCTGCTTAGTTAGAGCTGGTTGAGTCTGCCGGTGCCATCTCCTCACTGGGTTCGGTTGCCGGACTGTTCTCGACCAGTTGCTTCAAATCCTTCAACCCATCTTCGTATTGGCCACCGAGCATCATCCCCATCATTGCCCACATTGCTTTGCCACCAAGTCCAACGTTTTCGCCATCATAGGTCCAGATAACTTTCGTCCCATTTCCTTCCGGACTTAGTTTAAACTCTGCCCATATTTTACCTTCCATACCCTCGAAAACCAAACCGGTTTTGACGCGCTCATTTTCAACACTCTCTTCTACCCACTGAGATCCTTGTTTCATAATCTCTCCATACCAGTTCATTTTGGCACCGACCCCCGCTTCAGGGCCTTCAAAAGTCTGCTTGGCTTCGGGGTCCATCTTGCTCCAGGGTGACCAAGCGGTAAAACTCTTCAGAGTGAGGAAAAATGGCCGATGCGGGCGCATTGATCACAATAGATTTTTCGACATGTCCTTTAGAAGGCTGAACCAGAACAAAGGCGAACGCAAGCCCCAGAATGCCGATTACAACAAAGCCGATAATTTTTAATGCTTTCATAGTTTAGGTGTTTAAGGGTATTGGGATGTCGAAGTTGAACAAATATGTAATCAAAAGATTGCTGAATTGACCAAAAAAATCAAACTTAGGGTCAGTAAAACCCAAATCCTATGAACCTCTTCAACAATCCAAACCAAATTCCTCAGAGTTATGGCCTTAAGATAGCTGCAGGCCTGATTGCTTATTTTCTTTTGATGAAGGTGACTGGCCTTAGCCATATCGTAGAACTACGGTTGCTCAATCTTCTCGTATTGGTGGTTGGTGTATACTTTGCGTTGAAGAAGTTTAAAGAGACACATGGCAAGCACCTTAATTATTTTTTGGCGTTGGCGACTGGCGTTGGCACGGCAGCCATTGGCTCGTTAGTATTTGCGTTGTTTCTTTTTACATGGATGAAGTTGGATTCAAACATGATGCAGGAAATTATCAATAACGAGCCCATGGGGCGCTATCTGAATGCCTACATGGCATCGTTTATAGTTGCCTTAGAGGGCGTGTTCTCTGGCTTGTTTGTAACGTTTGTGTTGATCAACTATATCAACACAGATGAAGTGGGAGGGGCGTAGTTCTTACCGCTTAAATATGACAATGGCACTGAACTCGTTTTGTAGACAAGAAAGTTCTAATTGTCCGCCATGCAGGGTAATTATTTGGTCAGCTATCCAGAGCCCCATTCCGAGTCCACCTACTGGTTCATTTGATTTATGAAATTCGTTTTTTAGCAAATGCAGATTTTCGATTGGTGTTGAGACGGGGTTTGCAATAACAAGTGTTGACCTGTTTTCTTGATAGCTTATACTCACTTTGACAACCGATTCAATCAAAGAATACTTGAATGCGTTTTGTAGGAGATTAGAAATGACCGTCTGACATTTGTCAAAGTCAATATGGGAAAATAGCGCAGGAATGTTGTCCTCCACCTTTATTTGAATTTGAATATTTCTTTCTTCCGCCAAGTACTTTGTCTTTTTTAGGCTTGCATAAAGTACTTCTTCAAGTCGTTCTGGCTCTTTTCGAAGCGTTAAGGTTTCGCTTTTTAGTTGGCTGATCAATAAAAAATCCTGAATAAGACGATCCAGCCTTTGTACTTCTTGCAATTGACTTTGAAGTATTTTTTGAGTGGGTAGATCTACTTTTTTTAAGGCTACCGAAAGCTCAGTATTCATAACGGCCAGAGGTGTTTTTAATTCGTGAGCTGCAGACGCAAAAAAGTTAACTTGATTTTTAATAGAGAGCTCCATCCGCAGAAACATTTCATTCAATGTTTCGGCCAGTTGCTTGCTTTCGTCCCTTGTACTTGGAACGGAGACTCGGTCGATTGTTTTGGAAGCTGTGATTTTTGAAGCGGTGGAGATAATGCGTTTAATCGGGTTGATCAACTGCCCGGCCGCGATAAAGACGAGAACTGCAGCTGATAAAATGGAAAGACAGTTGGCAACGATTAAATAGGAGAGTACATCTCCTTTTTGAGCCCTCAATTGAGTCACGCTTCGTGCTAAACTTACAACCAGCTCGCTGGATGAGTATTCATCTCCTTTTTTGAGGTTGACAATTTTTAGACTGTCCCAAACAAACCAATCTTCAAGATAGTTGTGAGGACTAACGACTGGAAATCCTGGCGAAGAGAAGAGCTCATCTATTTGCTGGTTTTTGATGGCCTGTACCTTCAAAAGATATCGGTTGGGCGGTAAAGGAATTGACAAAGGATCCAGTTGCAGGTTGTCAATCAGTTTTTCAGCTTCCGCGCTTAACTCTCGCGTGTCTGCTTCCTCCAATGTGAGTTTCACTTTTTTGAAAATGAGCCAATTTGCCGGTACCAAAATGGTTACAAAAACAACAAGGAAAAGGACTGCCGCTTTTGTTCGAATACTTTTATAAAATGGAATTTCGTGTTTCAATTACTTTTTCAATAAAGAACCCTCTATAAAATAGCCTATGCCCACTTTCGTATGAATAAAATCATTTTTAAGTTTCCTTCGCAATTGTGAGAGATGGACTTCAATGACATTGCTCCCCATATCAAAATTTACTTCCCATACGCGCTCAGCGATTTCAGTTTTCGACACGATTCGATTGCAATTCACAACTAAAAGCTCCAATAATAGAAATTCGCGATTGGTTAGATTTATTTCCTCATTTTGAAATTGAACTTTGCGTGCAAGTAAATCCATTTCCAGACCGCCCACTTTATAGAACGTGTATGATTTTGGTTCGCCTTTTCGTGTTACTGTTCGGATGCGCGCCAGAAACTCTTCAAATTCAAAGGGTTTTTTTATGTAGTCGACAGCGCCTGCATCTAAACCTCGAACCACGTTTTCTGTGTTGTTCAATGCACTGATAATAATCACGGGCGTGTTTATCTTAAACTGTCGCATGCTGTCGAGAACTTCAAATCCATTCTGGCCAGGTAACATCACATCTAGCACGACCAAGTCATACTTACCAACGGAGGCAAGCTCTAAGCCCAGGCTACCATTAGTCGCTGTATCGACAGAGTATCCATGCTGCGTAAGCCCGTCTTTGATGAACAAATTCAGTTTAGGTTCATCTTCAATCAACAGAATTTTCATCGATTATACAGTAAAAACTCCCGACCTTCTAAAGTTAACTTTTTTGGAGATACAATTTGATAGTCAAATTGATATACCTCTCCTTCTTTTTTGATGCGTTGATCGCCTTCGAACCCGATGGATTTTCCTTTTTTCAAATATGCCTTCAGTTGGGATTCCGTTTTTGTATCAATTTCAAGTAAGTAGCGTTCATCCACAACAAGCGACACTATTTTTTGCTTCACTGAGAGATTCAGCTTTGTAATCACACCCTTTGAACTTATGGAAATGTAATCGTGGTCACCATCAGGGTCACCGTAGTAGTCATCTTCCATTCTCAGAGTATCAGAACCGCAGATCAACCCGTGAATAGTTGGAAACAAAAAGCTTTTTGGGTCACCCTTGAATCGATCAAAGTAGATCGTTATTGGTTCTTTCCTTTTTTCCAGTTCCATTATTTTTTTTGCATAGATACTTGGGAAGTTTAGTTTGATTGATCCCATACTGGTATTTGCTTTAAGGCCAATGCAGACCCCGTTTTGTTTATAATAAAAGGACTCTATTGCAGCAGACTCTTTAGTAAGTCTATTTACGTTCATGGCTGTTGTGAATCCTTCTATTGGATATGCTTCACCCGGCCGCAGATCTATCTCATAACCAACGAAAGAAACTTCTTCACCGGAATTCCATCCTCTTTTTGGAAAATCAAAGAAAGGGTTTTCTACGAGGAGATTCTTTTTCTTTAATAGAATTGCTTTTTTGCCATTATCTATTTCAACTATTTTCTCAATCTTTTGATCAAAAAAAACTTCTCTTTTTTCGGTTTTCTTGTTGATGAATAGTCCATCTAGTTTTTTTCTTTTCTGCCAATTTGCTACTGTTTCTTGAGTGGAGGATTTGATAGAAACGAGGGAGTCAGCCATGAAGTAACTGAAAAACTCCTTCAAACCTTTTGACGCTTTTTCATTGTAGGGTTTAAAGTCCAGTCTTGAACCTCTGCTTACACCGGTAACTCTTGTGCCAACCGGGAAATTTTCGACTAGCTCCTTCCCTTGCGATCGGTCAAACTTAACAAGTATCAATTTTTCGTCCATTCGGATCGCTACCGAATTGTATGCTATTCCAAAGGTTACTTTGTATTTCTCAATAGTGCCTTCGAATTTTCTTTCTTCTACGATCTTACGAAAATTAGTTTGTTTTTGGGAGAGTGCAGGGGAGAAGATTAATAGCAGAGACAGGATTTTGTAATGCATAACTAATTTGTTTAGTAATACAACAGTAATAGAAGAACCTTACATTCAGCTTAAGTTGAGATTAAGTTTTCTTAAGCTTCAAACGCCTAGTCTATGTTCACTACCGCCTCTAATGCAAAATGATCAGAAAGATCCTGGTTGCCGGTGCGCCAAGGATACCTGATGATTTGTACCTTTCGTTTTGCGATTATCAGATTAGAAGTCATTGGGCGAAAAAGAAAATAATCTAACAACAATCGGAATTCTTTTCTTTTCTCGCAGAGATCGTTGTTAGGTCTGTCCATTGTAAACTGTTGTTCCCCGTCCAATTCACCATCGCTTGCTTGAAGTGTTTGTAGCATCGTTTCATATTTCGCGATTCGTTGCTCAAAATTCTTGGGTAGTTTGCCAGGGATGTTTTTCGGTAACGTTTTGATGGTATTAAAATCTCCGCAAATGAGCTGCGGGATGCCGTTTTGCTCGTTGGGTTTCAGAAGCTCCTCATATAATTGTTGATACTGGCTGTACATCGTTCCTTGCATCCCAAAGGCTTGCAGATGGGTGCCAATAACATGGATGGGTTTCCCCTTAACTTCAATCTCAGCCAGCATAGCGCCTTTTCTGGATAATCTATCCGGCCCGCTGCGATCGTTGAACCTGATTTCTCTTACCTCTTTAATGGGGTGGCGACTGAAAATCATCACACCACCATTTGTTTTTAGGGCGATGGATTTTTTGTTGAGGACGTTAGTTTGAGCAGGAAATTCAGATTGAAGTTCTTTAGCAATAATCCGTCTGCTTCTTCGGTAGAATAACTCCTGAAACACTACAACATCATACGGGCTTTTTTTCAATTGCTCGGCAATGATCTTGGCTCTTTTCGCTTTTCCATTGTGATTGATTCCTCGTGGCAACATTTGAATGTTCCATGATAAAATTTTAAGCGAATCTTGACCTTGGCAAAAGGTAGAAGCAAGAACAAGCACCCCACCTAAAAAATAGGATCGCATACTAAATGCTATCTCTTATAGCTTTTGAACCAACTACCAATGGACATGGCTAACACACCGAGTACGGCTTCTTTAAAAATACCGGCTGACATTTTTGATTGACCGAGCGTGCGATCAGTGAAGATAATGGGGACTTCGGTAATTTTAAATCCATATTTCCAGGTGAGAAATTTCATCTCAATTTGAAAAGCATATCCGATAAACTTGATGTTGTCAAGCTGAATGGTTTCCAGAACGGTTCTCCGGTAACAGACAAAGCCAGCTGTTGTGTCGTGAATGGGAAGGCCGGTGATAAAGCGTACATACTTACTGGCGAAATACGACATCAGTACACGACTCATTGGCCAATTAACAACATTCACTCCCTTTGAATAACGGGAGCCAACGGCCAAGTCATGACCCTCTTCTTCACAAGCAAGATACAGTCGCGTAAGATCTTTTGGGTTATGCGAAAAATCCGCATCCATTTCCAATAGGTAATGATATCCCTTTAGTAGACCAAATTTAAACCCTTCGATATAGGCTGTTCCTAGCCCCAATTTGCCCGCTCGTTGCAATAGATGCAACCTTGTTTCCAGTGCGTTGTACTTGGCCTGAAGACCCTTTACAATATCAGCTGTTCCATCGGGTGAGTTGTCGTCTACTATCAAAAGATGAAAATCTTTTGGCAAAGAGAGCACCTCATCTACAATCGCTTGTATATTTTCTTTTTCGTTGTAGGTAGGAATTATGACTAATGCGTTGCTCAATTCTTTTCAGTTATTTAACAATAGGATCCATGCAAACTAACAAACCCAATGTCAGACTGAGTTTATCGAAGTCGACTCCTAGCAAGAATGGTCAGTTTTCGACAGGCTCAAACGGACAACTAATTTAGATTGCGTAAGTCAATTGATAACAAAACTATAAAAAAGGAACGTTTATACAATTGATTAATTTTACGGCATGAAAAAATGTGTTTTTCTAGATCGCGATGGTGTTTTAAACGAAGATAATCCCAATTACACTTATCGTGTCGATCAATTTAAGATTTTGCCCGGAGTGCTGGAAGCGCTACGCGAACTGAAGTCTGGCGGGTATTTGCTGGTGGTGGTCACCAACCAATCAGGCATCGCTCAGGGCATTTATACGCAAGCAGAAATGGAAGCCTGCCATCAGTACTTGCAAGATGCTTGTGGGCATTTAATTGATCATTGTTATTTTTCGCCTTGTCACCCGACCGTTTCGGCCTCATTGGCCCGCAAGCCGGGAACGCTCATGTTTGAAAAGGCCAGAGCCAAATTTAGCATTGATTTTTCCGCTTCCTGGATGGTGGGCGATCGCGGCAGAGACATCATTCCGGCCAGGCAGTTAGGTTTGCGAACCATTCAAATAGGCCACGACATTGAGCCCGAGAATAAAGCGGACTTTGCTTGCATGAATTTGAAAGAGGCCGCATCTTTGATTATAGGTAGTGTCTGATAATAAATATTAACACATGAAATCTCCATGAGCGGCTAGCACACCCGAACGAGGATGAATTTTGCTAATTTTAGTTGGCCATTTAGGCCACCTAAAATTATATGGAAAACACAGAAATAAGTTTT
>VYLL01000052.1_pt1 | contig 55120 bp, 53 predicted proteins | sample 5114301 | NCBI WGS metagenome assembly VYLL01 (sample SAMN12291809, study PRJNA351875) | freshwater metagenome | isolation source: freshwater lake | place: USA: Michigan, MSU2 Lake | collected 2011-08-16 | reverse complement strand
AGAACATCATACAGTAGATATCTAAATCCAACCCAAATCTCAAAAATAAACAGCCTAATAAATGTCCATTAAAGACTATCGTCTAAAAACAGCCTAATAAATGTCCATTACTCCGAAAAATATAAATCGGTACCTGCACAAAGAAGTAGGCGAAATACGATGTGGAAAGTAACAGCGAGCCAAAATAGGATGAAAAGTTCTTCAAGCCATCTTTCAAAAGCTGAGTTTGCTCATGCGTGTCTATTCTAAGAATAGTATTTGCCTGCTCGCTGACCGAGTTGATCAAGGCCATAAACCGTCCCTCCAGATCAGGAAGACTATCTGAAAGACTAGCAAGTTGTGCAGCCACAAACCAAAAAATAAGGAGCATTACAAAAAACGCAAACAGCAGTACAAGTACGATTGAAAAAATTCTACCAGTCCTGCTTTCAAATCGCTTCGCCAGTGGCAACAACACCATCGAAAAGAGCGCACCAAAAGCAATTGGCATTACAATATCCTTGGCGAAAATAAGACCCGCAATAGCCAGCCCAATCACGGCCAATGTTTTATAAATTCTGTCTAGTTTGTCGTGAGTTGCCTCCATTTTATTTGTTTTTAAGAATTATCAATAGCTTGTAAGATAATAGCACAAGCTTCCCTGATTTCAGCTTCGGTAATAGTGAGCGGAGGCGCAATACGAAAACTGTTTGGATGTGAGAGAAACCAATAACAAATCACCCCGTGCTCCTTCGCATATTGCACAATTCGATTTACTCTTTCTTCTGAGTCAAAATCAAATGCGAAGAGTAATCCAAATCTTCTTACTTCCTTTACTTTAGAATGGCGCAACAAGTCTTCAATCAGTTTACCCTTTGCCTCTACCGTTGTCAATAGATTTTCTTCCTCAATAATTTCTAACACCGCCAGTGCAGATGCGCAACACACCGGATTGCCACCAAAGGTTGTAATGTGACCTAACATCGGTTTTGAAGCCAGCGTTTGCATATTTTCAAAACTTGAAATGAAACTACCAATCGGCAACCCCCCACCAAATGATTTGGCAAGTGTTAAAATATCTGGCACCACATCAAAATGCTCAAAGGCGAACAACTTTCCTGTTCGTCCCATACCACATTGTATCTCATCGAAAATCAACAACGTTCCGGTAGCTGTGCATTTCTTTCTTACGGCTTGCAAGTATTCTTTACTAGGAATGCGTACACCTGCGTCTCCCTGTATCGTCTCCATGATCACGCAAGCCGTTCGCTCCGTGATTTGATCGAGATCACCAGGATTGTTAAAATCAATAAAGTTTACATCGGGAAGTAACGGGCGAAAAGTACGTTTCTTAACTTCGTTGCCCGAGACACTCAACGAACCATGGGTACTACCATGATAACTCTTGCGGCACGCAATCATTTCCGTTCTCCCGGTCACTCGCTTCGCTAACTTCAAAGCGGCTTCATTGGCCTCCGTCCCGGAATTCACAAAATAACAGCAATTTAAATTGGGAGGAAGTAAACTCGTCAATTTCTCAGCAAGCAAATTGGACGGGGATTGAATATACTCACCATACACCATTACGTGCAAATACTTATCGACCTGATCTTTAATGGCTTTTACAATTTTTGGATGACGGTGACCGACATTACTTACGGCAATACCCGAAATCATATCGATGTATCTCTTGCCAGTGGCGCTGTACAGATAAACTCCTTCTGCTCGTTCTACAGAAATCAAAAAAGGGTGCGGAGAAGTAGGCGCTAGCTTCTTAAAAAATGTGTCCTCGCTATAATCCATTCGGTAAATCTGCTCATCAAGTTGTGAAAAAGTAAAGGAATAAAAAAAGCCCCGATGATTTTACTCATCGAGGCTCACACTAAACACCCAATCTTTAATTTTCTTGCGCTAAACCTGGCTGATGGTTGCCCGACTGGGCTACTAAAACCGGCTTATAATTGATTCGTACATACGAAGGAGCATCGACCTCAGCCTGTGGTTTATACTTTGCAGGCTTTGGCTTTCCCTGAAGAAAAGCAAAAAAAGACTGCTTCGGCTCTCGCGTTCTTTTCTTGGCCAAGATAAAACAGACCTTACTGTTTATTTTAATTTGTGATTTGTATTTGCTCTTGAAATGCTTTGCCTTCGATGTACGAAAATCATGTGCTTGCAACGATTGTGAAATCGTTATTCCTGCTAGAATCAGAGCTACTAAAATTAATACCTGCTTCACTCTGCTTTTGATACTGACGTTCATTGGCTTTTCCATACTCCTCGGGTTAACGGGAACAAATGTCAGAGTCTGCCGGTCTCAATTTTGATGGATTTATTTGAACTCCTACATCCGTACAATAGGAAACCAAAAGGGGCTTAGGTCATTTTCTACTTGTGGAGATGGGGGTAAATCCCAAAAAAATGTGCTCGTCTAGCGAAAAGCTAGCTTTTCTGAAGTTTTAAGAAGTCAATCACCTCTTTTCTTACATTCTCATGTGATGTGCGGTCAAATTCTATCGTTGCAATGGACTTAAATAAATCCCCCACCATACCCTCCTTGAAGCCCAACCGGGAAGCATAAATAGATGCTACTTCCAATTCTGAGTCCTCCACCATTTGATCCAAATATATCATGTGAACAAGATGATAAACAGACTCCAATCTGTCTATTTCGCTTGCGGGCGGAACATAAGGAGCGTGAAGCCCTTTTCCAATAACATCAACATCGTGTGCACTGATGTTTAGGTGTATACCCCATTTCAAAATGCAACGCATGTGAGATCCGCGAATATGCTCTTGTTCGAAAAAAACAGACAATAGGTTAAAGTAGCTATCCTTAATCAGTTTTACCTCTTCGCTTTTCACGTTCTACTGGATTGTATGGCCGCAAGTTAGTTGAAAAATAGTAGCTCGCTGTTAAAAACGATCAGGTTTTTGGTTTTGAGTTACTACTGTAAATGTCAGCCAAGTGACTCACAAAAAGGCCTGAAAAAAGCACATTTGAGGAAAACCAATTCTATGAGTGGTAAATTGATTGCGCTGGTGCTATTGGGATGTTTTTCTTGCATTGGGGTAGATAAAAAAGACGCAGTGCCTCGCGATCCCATATTAATTTTGTTAGCCGGAGGAAAACTAACCACCACCGACAAAAGTGGTGTGCCGATGGAGAAAGGAAATATGGGCATTCTTGCCCTTCAGGTGGGTGAAAAACAAACGGTTTCGATTGAATTTTTTAATCGATGTGAAAAGTAACATTCTCAAATTCAATGTGGGTGCAGTGGCAGGCGTGAGAACCGGAACGTTTCAAAGTGCTGGCGGATACTCGACTGTAGGCTCCGTAACGGTCGAAGAATTGGGCGGCAAGTTGGTTGTGAAATTGAGCAATAACTTCCAAGCTAGTGTAGCACTGGGAACCTTTATCTATTTGGCCAACTCTACTTCAGGTGGAAATGTGAAGTCAGCCGGACTTGATTTGGGGCAGTGGAGCCCGAAATTTTGACGTACCTGGAGTTACATTAAATCAGTACAAATATGTAGTCGTCCTTTGTAAGCCTGCCGGCATCACATTTGGATTCGCTGAATTCAAACCCTAATTTTTTTATGAAGAAGCATCTTATTTTAATCTTGATTTATTTTACTGTCGCATCTATTGCAATAGCCGGAGGGGGGTGGCCGCAACCCAAAAACAAAGGTTATTTCAAACTGTCGCAGTCTTATATTTTGTCTTCCAGAATTTTTGATGGCAATGGGAATGTGATTGACCTCACTCCTTCTTACGGATACTTTGCAACAAGTTTTTATGGCGAATATGGATTCACTGATCGCTTAACCGGAATTATATATATGCCTTTTTTTGCACGAGCGACAAAAACTGAACTGCAATACAATCAACCCGGTGTTCCCACCGAGCCTGGTGCCGCATTGAATTCATTTGGTGATACCGATATTGCCATCAAGTATGGCTTGCTTGTAAACAAACCGATTGTTGTTAGCGCTACCATTTTGTTTGGACTACCTTTTGGTGACAACGGTGCAACCAACGCCAATGCATTGCAAACAGGAGATGGTGAGTTTAATCAAATGCTTCGCGTTGACGCGAGCCATTCGTTTTATCCAAAGAAATTCTACGTCTCAGCCTATGCCGCTTTCAATAACCGCACGAAGGGATTTTCGGATGAAGTTCGTTTTCGCGCGGAGATTGGGTGGACGTTAAAAAAATTCATTCCCATTCTGAAAGTAAGTACCGTGCACTCACTTTTCAATGGAGATGTTGGCGTGGTACAAAATGGCGTTTTCTCAAACAACATTGAATATATCTCGCCCGCATTAGAATTGAATTATCAATTGAAAGAGAAAGTGGGCATATCTGCTTACATGGCAACCGCTTTGGCCGCACGAAATATTTTAGCATCGCCTAATTTTGGACTTGGCGTGTATTTGAAGTTGTAGTAGGCTGGGTGAGGGATAAAGCAAAAAGGCCGAAGTACGTTATGCAAAACGCCCGAAAGTACGGGCTTTCTAGTTTTGTAATTCATGTTTATTCCCCACCTCCGCCTGTACTTCCTTCATAAGAAGTCATCATGGCTCCTAAATATTCACGGTTCATGCGAGCAATGTTAGCTACTTTTATTCCTTTGGGGCACTCGGCTTCACACGCATAGGTGTTTGTGCATGAGCCAAACCCTTCTGCATCCATCTGCGCCACCATTTTCTCTGCCCGTTCCTTTCGCTCTACTTGGCCTTGTGGCAACAATGCAAACTGGGAGACCTTAGCACTTACAAAAAGCATGGCAGACGCATTTTTGCAAGCTGCTACACAGGCTCCACAACCAATGCAAGTGGCTGCATCAAATGCTTCTTCAGCAACTCGTTTTGGGATAGGTATTTCGTTGGCATCGGGGACACCACCTGTATTTACGTTTACGTAGCCGCCTGCTTGTTGTATTCGATCGAAAGCTGAACGATCTACTACTAAGTCCTTAATAACGGGGAACGCTTTAGCTCTCCATGGTTCAACAGTGATTGTTTCTCCGTCTTTAAAGGTGCGCATGTGCAATTGGCAGGTAGTCGTTTGTAGAGGCCCATGCGGATGGCCATTGATATACAAACTACACATTCCACAAATCCCCTCTCTGCAATCATGATCAAAGGCAATGGACTCCTCCCCCTTTTTTATTAACTCAGTATTTAAAACATCGATCATCTCCAGAAAAGACATATCAGGTGACGCATGATCTACATTGTATGTCTTAAAAGCACCCTTGGTGTCTTTATTCTTTTGTCTCCAAACCTTTAACTTAATTTTCATAGTGATTTTCTTTTGGATATTAATTAAATCATCGAATCATCCGATGTCAAATTATTTATAACTCCGCTGCGTCAATTTGACGTTTTCAAATCTCAGTTCTTCTTTGTGGAGTTCTTCCGGTTGGTTCTCTCCCTTAAACTCCCAAGCAGACACAAAGGCATATTCGTCATCTTTACGCAACGCCTCTCCTTCTGGTGTCTGTGATTCTTCGCGGAAATGTCCGCCACATGATTCGCCACGAGCTAATGCATCATCAACCATCAATTCACCGAGTTCAATAAAATCAGCAACCCGGTTTGCTTTTTCCAACTCTTGATTGAGTTCATTGTTGCCACCCAGCACACAGACGTTTGTCCAAAATTCCTTTCTAATATCTTGAATAATCTGCTTTGCTTTTTTCAACCCTTGTTCACTACGTGACATTCCGCAATACTCCCACATGGTCAATCCCAATTGGCGGTGGAATTCGTCTACCGTTTTCTTCCCTTTGATACTTACCAATTTATTCATTCTGTCGGTAGAACTTTGAATGGCTTCTTTGAAGGCAGGATGATCGGTCCCGATTTTATCAGCCCAACCAATATTAGCCAGGTAGTCTCCTATGGTGTAAGGGATAACAAAGTATCCGTCCGCCAGCCCTTGCATGAGCGCACTGGCTCCTAATCTATTCGCACCATGGTCTGAAAAATTGGCTTCGCCCAATGCATAAAGGCCAGGGATGTTGGTCATCAAGTTGTAATCCACCCACAATCCACCCATTGTGTAATGCACCGCGGGATAAATCATCATCGGACCTTTGTACGGATTCTCTCCTGTAATCTGAGCGTACATATCAAACAAGTTGCCGTACTTCGCACGGATCGTTGCTTCTCCATCTCGCTTGATGGCATCTGTAAAATCTAGAAATACGGCTAAGCCAGAACCCACGCCTCGTCCTTCATCGCAAACAATTTTGGCATTGCGCGAAGCCACATCTCGTGGAACCAGGTTTCCAAAAGAAGGATATTTTCTTTCCAGGAAGTAATCCCGGTCTGCCTCGGGCAACTTCATGGCATCGATGCCTTTTAATCCCGGCATTGCCTTTTTCGGCACCCACACACGCCCATCGTTTCGCAACGACTCTGACATCAAAGTAAGCTTCGATTGGTGATCGCCAGAGACTGGAATGCAAGTCGGGTGAATCTGTGTGAAACAAGGATTGCCAAACAAGGCGCCTTTCTTATGTGCTCGCCAAGCAGCTGTCACATTTGATCCTTTCGCATTTGTCGAAAGATAAAACACGTTTCCATATCCTCCGGTACACAGCAAAACTGCATGCGCACTATGTGACTCAATCTTCCCTGTTAACAAATCGCGTGTAATTATTCCGCGTGCCTTTCCATCCACTACTACCACGTCCAACATTTCAGACCTGTTGTACATGGTCACCTTACCATTTGCAATTTGACGGTTCAAGGCACCATAGGCACCCAATAACAATTGCTGTCCCGTTTGGCCACGAGCATAAAACGTTCTGGAAACTTGTGCGCCACCAAACGAACGATTCGCTAATAGTCCACCGTATTCACGGGCAAAAGGCACACCTTGAGCAACACACTGGTCAATAATACTCACGCTTGTCTCAGCCAATCGATATACGTTTGCTTCGCGCGCCCTGTAGTCACCGCCTTTGATTGTATCATAAAACAGTCGGTAAACGCTATCGCCATCGTTTTGATAATTCTTGGCGGCATTGATACCTCCTTGTGCAGCAATACTATGTGCTCTCCGCGGGCTATCTTGAAAACAGAATGCTTTCACGTTATAGCCCAACTCACCCAGCGCAGCAGCAGCCGATGCCCCTGCCAAACCGGTTCCAACCACAATCACTTCATACTTTCTTTTATTGGCAGGATTCACCAATTTCAAATTAAACTTGTGCTTGGTCCACTTTTCTGCTAAGGGGCCTTCCGGGATTTTTGAATCGAGCTTCATGATAAGTGATTAATAAGTTGGTTTGAATTCAAACTTTTCGTTAAACAAAAAACATTAGTATTGGGATAATAGCGAACAGCGCTGGAACCACAATTGAGAATGCTTTGCCAACAAAACTAATAACAGGATTATACTTCATATGGTTTAAGCCAAGTGTCTGAAATGCGCTTTCAAAGCCATGCCACAAATGGAAAGCAATGGCTACCATAGAAATGCAATACAAAGCAACGTACCACCATTCTTGAAAGGCAGAACCTACCACCGTGAAAAGATCTTTCACTTCATGATCGCCATAGGTCTTGGTGGGCATTTCCCCAAAATGCATCTGTCCCCAAAACTGAACCATGTGAATGACCAAAAATACTAAAATGATGGTGCCTAAGATTCCCATGTTCCGTGACGACCAAATCGATGACTTGGAGCTAGTGACTGCGTAGCCTTCAGTACCCCGGGCTTGACGGTTCTTAATAGTGAGCATCAACGCCCAACCTATATGGAACAGGAAAAAAGCATAATTGACATACGACACCATTTTTATAAGTGGATTGTGCGTCATGAAATAGGCATACACGTTGAAGGCTTCGCCACCATCATCTTTCAAAAGCTGGAGATTGCCGATAAGGTGAACTGTTAAAAAAAGGATAATAAAAAGACCGGTCAGAGCCATCACAACTTTACGACCGATGGAACTGGAAAAAAGGTCAACGAGCCATTTCATTTGAGAATATTTTTGTGTGATTGATTCGTTCAAAAATACTCCGCAAAGGATTACGAAACAATTATCTTTTTAAACTCAAGTTTAGAAAATGACGCCAGGCTAAAAAGTCTGGCGTCAATCGACTACGACTACGCGTTAACTTAACTCGAACAGAATGACAATCAAGGCGATTGTCGCTACCATTATTAAAAGGAACCATTCTCTCTGCACGAAGGCCACAATCTTGTTAATCAGGGTTTTCATTGAAGTTAAGTTGAACATGCCATTCTGTGTACTTACCAAACACCAATCGTATAATCTTTGATTATCTGATAGTCACAAAATATAGATTCATTTTTTATACCTTATTGGGATTTCATTCCCTATTTAGGACAATTGGCGTGCTCAGATGGATGTCCTATTTTTACCGCTTACAGCCACTAATTGTAACCCATGTATTTGATTTTCGACACGGAAACCACCGGGCTTCCGAGAAATAAGAACGCGCCTTTAACTGATGTAGAAAATTGGCCTCGCCTGGTGCAGCTCGCCTGGCAGTTGCATGATGGGAAAGGCAATCTTATGTCGCAACAAAATTTTATCATCAAGCCCGAGGGATTTGACATACCCTTTAAGGCAGAGCAGGTGCATGGAATCTCCACCAGCCGTGCTATAGAAGAAGGGCACGACTTAAAGTCGGTGCTCGCTCACTTTTCGTCAGATGTAGAAAAAACAGAAGTACTTGTTGGGCACAACATAGAATTTGATATCTCCATCATAGGCGCAGAGTTACTCCGATCTCTCCTTTCTACCGAGCGTTTTCTGTCTCTCCAAAAAGTGGATACCGGGCTTTCATCGATTGAGTTTTGCCAATTGGCGGGAGGCGTTGGTGGCAAATTGAAAATGCCGCGACTTTCAGAATTGTATGAAAAACTTTTTGGCGAAAACTTTCAAGATGCCCACGATGCCGCTTATGATGTCGATGCTACAGCCAAATCGTTCTTTGGACTGCTCGAAAACCGAGTTCTTTCCCCATATGATGCAACAGACATTAGTGAAATCGTCTACCAGCATCCAACGTTAGATGCTGGTAATTCATCAAAAAGGGTAAAAGCAAAAGGGGTCGATTACAGTGACGCGAAGGAAACCCAGCTGACAGAAAAACCATTTGTTCATCTACATGTGCATTCGCAGTATTCTGTGCTACAGGCCGTTCCCGATGTAGCCGAATTAGTAGCGAAAGCCAAAGCCAACAACATGGATTCGTTAGCTCTCACCGATTTTGGCAATATGTATGGTGCTTTCAAATTTGTTAGCGAGGCGCTGAAGCACAATATCAAACCCATTGTAGGTTGTGAATTTTTTGTATCCGAAGAAAGGAAGACACTTAAGTTTACAAAAGACAATCCCGACAAAAGATTTCAACAGGTATTGTTTGCGAAAAACAAAGCGGGCTATCAACATCTGGCAAAATTGAGTTCGATAGGGTTTATCGAAGGACTCTATGGAATTTATCCACGTGTGGACAGGCAACTTATCATTCAATATAAGGAGGGATTGATCGCCACCACCGGAAGTCTGCTAGGAGAAGTTCCGTATCTGATTTTACATGTGGGCGAGCGCCAGGCAGAAGAAGCATTCAAATGGTGGCATCAACAATTCGGGGCTGATTTTTATATTGAATTGAACCGACATGGGATGCCCGAAGAAGACCGCGTGAACGAAACTCTTCTAAAGTTCGCTCATAAATACAACGTCCGCTACTTCGCTGCCAACGAGTGTTTCTATTTGGAAAAAGAAGAATCGAATGCTCATGACGTACTCCTTTGCATCAAAGAAGGTGAATTTCAGTCAACACCCATTGGGCACGGAAGGGGAACCCGGTACGGGTTAACTAACAATCAATTCTATTTCAAATCGCAGGATGAAATGAAATCGCTTTTTCGCGATATGCCGGAAGCGATTGAAACCATTAGCGAAATCATAGATAAGGTAGAAAAGTATGAGCTCAAGAGAGATGTGCTTCTTCCGAAGTTTACCATCCCTGCTGAATTTACTACCGAAGACGAGTATCTCCGCTTCCTCACCTACGAAGGAGCTAAGAAACGATATCCTACACTAACACCAGAAACGAAAGAACGAATTGATTTTGAATTAGAAACGATAAAGAAAACAGGCTACCCCGGTTATTTTTTGATCGTTCAGGATTTCACTTCGAAAGCACGCGAAATGGGCGTGTCCGTAGGACCGGGACGTGGATCGGCAGCAGGATCTGCTGTTGCCTACTGCATCGGAATTACCAATGTGGACCCCATTGCTTACGATCTACTCTTTGAACGCTTTTTAAATCCCGATCGCGTTTCATTGCCTGATATTGATATTGACTTTGACGATGAAGGTCGGGACAAGGTATTGCAATACGTGATTGAAAAATATGGTCATAACCAAGTGGCACAAATCATTACCTACGGCACCATGGCGGCAAAGTCCTCGATTCGCGACTGCGCGCGTGTGATGGAATTGCCATTGACCGAATCCAACAACCTAGCCAAGCTCGTCCCCGAGCGGCCGGGCACTACGCTGGCAAAGGCGTTTGAAGAAGTAAAAGAACTCAGCGATGTAAAAAAAGGAACTGATTTAAAAGCGCAGGTCTTAAAACAAGCTGTAATACTAGAAGGCTCTCTTCGCAACACAGGAACACATGCTTGTGGTGTCATCATTACGCCCGATGACCTTACCAAGTTTGTTCCGGTTTCAACGGCCAAAGATTCTTCGATGCTGGTCACTCAGTTCGACAACAGCGTGGTAGAAAGTGCAGGCATGTTGAAAATGGACTTTTTAGGATTGACTACCCTAACCATTATTACAACTGCCATTAGAAACATTAAAAAGCGCAAGGGAATCAGTATTGACATTGATCAGATTCCTTTGAATGATTTAAAAACATACCAACTCTATCAAAGAGGAGAAACGACTGGCACATTCCAGTTCGAATCGGATGGCATGCAAGCTTACCTAAAAGGGTTAAAGCCGGATAAGTTCGAAGATCTCATCGCGATGAATGCCTTGTACCGGCCAGGCCCGATGGAATACATTCCCAATTTCATCGCTCGAAAACATGGACGTGAGCCTATCAAATACGACTTACCAGAAATGGAGGAGTATTTGAAAGATACCTATGGCATTACTGTTTACCAGGAGCAGGTGATGTTGCTTTCGCAAAAGCTTGCCAATTTTTCAAAGGGCGATGCCGATGTGTTGCGTAAAGCGATGGGAAAGAAGCAAAAAGACGTGCTTGACAAAATGAAAAGCAAGTTTGTCGAAGGGTGTAAAAAGAATAATCACGATGAGCGCATTTCAGAAAAAATATGGAAAGACTGGGAAGCTTTTGCTCAATATGCGTTCAACAAATCACATTCTACTTGCTACTCATTAGTTGCCTATCACACAGCTTTTCTAAAAGCCAACTACCCGGCTGAGTACATGGCGGCTGTGTTGACTCACTCACAAAGCAACCTGGATAGCGTTACTTATTTTATTGAAGAATGCAGAAAACAAAATATAGAAGTACTAGGCCCACACGTGAACGAATCGGGTGTTTACTTTGAAGTAAACAAAGAAGGCAAAATTAGATTTGGATTAGGTGCGATCAAAGGCGCAGGGGATGCGGCAGTTGAGGCCATTATTCAAGAGCGTGAAGCCAAAGGTGCTTTCAAAGATATTTTTGAATTTGCGAAACGACTCAGTCAACGAGCAGTAAATAAAAAAACATTTGAGTGCCTCGCGTTGTCGGGAGCGTTTGATTGCTTCCCGGAATATCACAGGAGACAATATATTGCCGCGAAGGACGGAGATATCTCACTGACGGAGAAAGTCATTAAGTACTCCGCCAAAATACAACAAGAATCGCAAAGCGCACAGGCTAGTTTATTTGGTAGTGCCAGCGGCACACAAATGCCGCTACCAAAGATTGACCCCATCGAGCCTTTCAGCGAAATCGAAAAACTACATTTTGAAAAAGAAGTAGTGGGCGTATATATCTCAGGACATCCACTCGACAATTTCAAGTTTGAGATGGAAGTTTTCTGCAATACACCGGTGGCTTCCCTAACTGAACTTGAGGGTAACGAAGGCAAAGAATGTAAAGTGGGTGGAATTGTGGCGTCTGTAGAACATCGCATGACAAAAACAGGGCGGCCTTTTGGAAAGTTATTCTTAGAAGACTACAGTGGAAAAAGTGAGATCGTGCTGTGGAGTGACGATTACCTCAAGTTTAAGTCGTTTTTGATGCCCGGGCTGTTCCTATTTATTGAAGGGAACATCGTTCGCAAATCCTGGGGCGAACAAAATCTGGAGTTTAAAATCCGGTCTGTTGATTTGCTCAATGAACTAGCTACTAAAAAGGTAAATGGCCTTGCTCTTCGATTTGACGTGCAGTCAGTGACATCACAATTCATAGACTCGATCGACAAGCTATGTAAAAAGAATGCGGGTAGTGCTGCACTGCGGATGTATTTGAAAGACGAAGGCGCTTCGCTACAAGCAGAGGTTCTTTCCCGTTCTGCACGAATTAAACCAACAAATCTTTTGATCAATGAATTGAAGCGATTGGCCGATGTGGGTGTAGTGACCGACAAGCAAGAAGTAAGGTGGCTGACAGAGCAACCGCTAAAGCTGAGTCAAAAAACGGAGGTTGGGATTGTAGCTACACCGTTCGCGCTTGAAGAAGTAGAAAGCTAATTGCGTTGCACTTCTCTTTCTCTTTTCCTCGCGGAATCTCCGCTTCAAGACTTCGCGCTTTCTTTGCTCTTAAACATCGTATTGTCCTTCTCTTTTCTTCAGACTTCGTATTCATTGACCATTTCCTTTCGCATTTGTACGCGGAGTCCCGAAAGCGGGATACTCCGCTGCGAAGGGAATCATGATGCTACGGTGCTGAAGCGCCAAACCAAGCAAGTGCTATTCTATGGTATATTCTGTTGTATACGTAAATTGGTTCTTACCAATTTCGATATAGAAACGCTCTGATTCTTGTAGCTTTTCGATCTCGACTAGGTGTTTTTCGAAGACCGTTATGAGGTCGTTGGTACTAATATTGCCAAGTAGAACACTAATCAACTTTTTAGGAGTGTTCAAACCGAAATGCAAATTTTCGAAATCTTCGTCTTTTGTTACTACAATTTGGTTTTGAGAATCTGCGTATCTGGCAATCTCGATATCTTTCGATTTCGATCCACTTAACAAATTATTTACATGTACCGCTTGATGACCGGCTTTTGTTAGAAAGTTCACCAGCCGATAAGGAATATGAACATCGCAAACAAAATTCATCTTTAAGATGCCATGTCGTAGATAGATTTGCCAGATGTAGTGAGCTTTGCATATTGAAGAGCAGCCAGAATATCTTCTCTTTCCAATTCAGGGTGATCTTCTAACACTTCGGCAAATGACATTCCTGAACTGAGCAGGTCTAAAACAACCGCTACAGGCCATCGCATGCCACGAATGCAGGGCTTACCAAAGCAGATATCCGGATTGATTGTGATCCGAGTTAGATAGTTCATTTTAACAACGTTATTCAAATTTAGCTATTATTTTGAATCTACATCTCTTTTTAGAAAATCAGCAAGTGCTATATGATAGAGAGATTTTCCGTTTTTCACTTGCCTGGCATACTGCTTCTGCATGGAAACATCGGCTAATACAGATCGCGCATAGCTTACCGCTTGCATAAATCGTTTGTTTGCCTTTTTTTGGTTGGCGGTTAGCTTTACCTTGCTTCGGTCCGGCATTTTGGAAACTACCGTCCCATATTTATACTGTTTAAAAAGCAGCCGATCGATGCGACCGCTAAAGCCCTCCACTAGTACATTACTTTTCAGACGTGCCATATAGCCATTGCTTTAGTTAAGGTATGTACAATTCGGGTTAAATCCAATCATAAGCCGTTCATTAACCGTTCATGAGCCGTTAATCCTGGCTATTCCTCCCTTGCGATCCACCTATAAAACCTTAGGAAAGCCTAGCAGGCGAGCTTGCCGAATGAACTCGTACGTGGCGAAGAAATTCGGTTATTGTTGGTCTCCTGACCAACAATCTCAACCCCCAAACTAAATCTCCGAATGATGTGTAAGGAACCCAAACTCATCGTCCCCAGTCTCATAAAAACGTGCAGAGCTATACTTGTATTCTTCAGGCTGTAATGACAACTGCCAATGGGGCTGGCACGGATTATTATGAAGATAGTCAAACTTTTGCATGAAGAACCACTCATGAACCAAATCGATGCTCATTGAGTTTCGCTTCCACATTTGAAATGTTCTGTCCTTCAGCCCAACAAACAATTCCTCCAATCCTTGTCCGCCTTTCTTGTTCTTGATCAGCTGCAACAATTCCTTTGCTGTGAATTTAAGAAAGTCACGCTGGACGTCTTCAAGATTATATTCATTTTGAACCCGCCAAATGATGTGAAGATGATTGGGCATGATCACAAATGCTACAATCTTAACATGACCAATCTTTACTTGATATTGAAGTGCTTTAATAATTATATCCTTCGCTTCATCCGAATCGAGCAACCAAATCCAGTCATTGCAAACAGCAGTGAAGAATTGAACGTGATGACGCTCCAATTTCATGTTTAAAAATAATGCGAAAATCAGAAATAAGATATTGAAGAATAAGATTGTTGGTCGGGAGACCAACAATAACTAAAATTAGTTACCAACAACAACGAAGGGGGAACCATGGGCTTGTATCCACGAGTAGTCTGTATTTACCCCCAACCTTAAACTCGCATTTGCACCATTTGCGTCAATAGCGAGCAAGCCAAAATTGCTATCACCAGCCGCGCCACTTACATTTAATTTATGCGATGGCATTGATGTACCTATCCCCACATTTCCCGAGGATGGAAATGTGTTAGCTTGTCCCTTTGCAAAAAAGGCGACAAAAGAAAAGAGCAAGACAAGTGATAGGTATCTCATTGGGTGGTTAGTTTCGGTTTTTGACCGTTGCTTTTTGCAACATGACTTGTTCAACAACTGTTATGTCGAAAGTACTGCCTGATTTCCTCAATTCACGTGGAGTTTTGCAAAACGAACCAATATGTAATTTTAGCTACAAAAAAGAAGTTTGATAAATACGCGACTACCCCACAATTGGGGTATTGCATTTTTACCTATTATTGCAGTAGACTGTTTTGTTTAACCTTCTATGCTAAAAGCCAAACTATTGGTTGTTGATGATCACCAACTTTTTCGCAAGTCGCTTGTAAGTTTGTTAGCGATTTTTCCAATTAACCTTACTTTTTTTGAAGCAGCCAACGGATTGGAGGCCTTAGAAATACTAAAGGGTAATCAAATTGACATCGTGTTGTTGGATGTTCAAATTCCGAGCCTGAATGACATTGACTGCCTGAGGAAAATAAAAGAGTTGCATTCTCAAGTCAAGGTGATTATTCTGACTCAGTTCTCTGAGCCTGCCTTGATAGTTCATCTGGTGGCGTTGGGTGCAGATGGTTTTCTGTTAAAGGACACTAGCCCTAACGAACTTGAAAAAGCGATTGCCACAGTCATGCAAGATGGGCAATATTTCATAGAGCTAGTCCACGAAACACTGGCTTTGAACCTTGGTAAAAACGGTGAACAACTCGCGCAACTTGATATTTCACCTCGGGAATTCCAGGTGGCGAACCTGTTGAAAGATGGCCTCAGTACTAATGAAATTGCGAATAAACTAGGCTTGGCTCCAGCCACGATCAGTAGCTATCGAAAGTCCATCATGCATAAAACAAAATCAGAAAATATAGCAGAGCTAGTGAACCTGCTATTTACTACAGGGCTGGCGATACCAGCAATTTATCGCAAACCATCAAATTGAAAAGTAGCAACGCAAACAAGAAGTGCGTTGGCGTGCCAGAGCAATCACTAAAGTTGACCCAAAAAACGGAGGTTGGAACAATTTCTCCTACCTTTGTGTTGGAAGAAGTAGAAATTGAAAAACACACTATAAAAATCAATACCGTTATGGGAAAAACCTTAGAATTAACCGATGCTACATTTGACGAAACCATAAAAAGCGATAAACCAGTTTTAGTTGACTTTTGGGCAGAATGGTGCGGACCTTGTAAAATGATTGGCCCCGTTGTAGAAGAACTGGCTAGTGACTATGAAGGAAAGGCTGTGATTGCAAAACTAAATGTGGATGAAAACCCGCAAGTGACTGCTCGTTTTGGCGTTCGTTCGATCCCTACGTTGCTGGTTTTCAAAAACGGCCAAATTGTAGACAAACAAGTGGGCGCTGTGCCTAAATCTGTTTTAGCTGGAAAATTGCAAGCGCAAGTAGCTTGACAATTTGAAAATTAGCCGAATTGAAAATTAGCCAATGATGAGAGTCGTTGGCTTTTTTTATTCAACTCAACCAGCGCTTTTTGCAGGTAATACTTTCTTTAACCTCTCGACCATCTCCAACACCGCTGGACAGACAAGTGTATTCTTGTAGGTCAAGTCCATGATTTGCACCATCTTTTTTCGATTGGTGTGTGGATACTCGCGACATGCTTTCGGTCTATCTTCATAAACGCTGCAATAGTTTTCCGAATCTAAGAATGGACAAGGAGAAGACTTTAAAACATAGTCCTTGTCTTCATCTATCCGCAAATATTTTTCAACAAAATCGCCCGGCTTCATGCGAAGCGATTTGGCCACACGCTCAATGTCGGTTTGGTAAAAAATGGGGCTTGTCGTTTTGCAGCAATTGGCGCAGGTAAGGCAGTCCATTTCTTCAAAAACTTCGTCATGCAATTGGTGAAAAGCATCATCAATTACTCTCGCATTTTTGCTTTTCAGCTTCTGCAAAAAGACACGATTCTCTGCAGACTTCTTCTTTGCTTCAACAGCGAATTTTGATAGATCCATGATCAGGCGGAGTTGCGGGCAGCATTGATGATTCCGAACATGCTTCGAATGATCAGTTTACGATAACGCTGTTCGTGCTTTTTGTTGTGCTCGTTTAAGTTCCGTAGGTTCATGAGCGAAGATTGTTGAATCGCAATAAGTGGCAAAACGATTTGTTCTCGCAAATGCACGGATTGCCGAATCGTTGGATTGTTTCCCATCAATTCGCTAAGCCCAGAAATATCCAACGTCTGGCTGCTTGATAATAAAAACTCCGCATGCATCTTTTTCCAAAATTCACCGAATTCAGGATCATCACCCAAATAGGCAGTTGCTTCGTAAAAAGTCTTCGTCAGTGACATCATGCTATTCCCGAGCAGTGTTCTAAAAAACAAAGAGTTTTGATAGAGCTCTTTCAACTGATCGCCCTTTCCTTCTTTTTGCAACTCATTGAGCGCGCTTCCCACTCCAAAGAAACCCGGAATGTTCTGTTTCATCATTGCCCATGAGCCCACGAATGGTATCGCCCGTAGATCTTCAAACTTCAAACCCTCAGCACCATTTCGTTTCACGGGCCTTGAGCCAATATTCGTGTCGCCAAAAAACGAAAGGGGTGTTACTTTCTCCAAATAAGGAACAAACTTGGGATGATGCTTTAAATCCAGATAAGCCAAATACGCCTGTTCTGCCAAATGATCCAGCAAGTTTTTATCGGCTTCCGTCATTTGCATTTCAGTACGCGCAAAAACAGAGCCCTCCAAGCCGGCTGAAATCAACTGCTCTAAATTGTACTTACTGGAAACTATTTTGCCAAAATTTGAACTAATCGTTTGTCCCTGCACTGTCACTTGTACTTCTTCATGTTCAATCGTATCGCCCAATGAAGCGTAAAAGTCATGCGTGTTTCCTCCCCCACGTGCAGGCGGCCCTCCCCTGCCATCAAAGAATAATGCCTTTAGTTCAAATCTTCTTGACACAGCCGTCAGGTTTTCTTTGGCCCTAAAAATTGACCAATTCGCACGCAAGTATCCCCCATCCTTCGTTCCATCCGAAAAGCCAAGCATAATGGTTTGGTGGTTTTTTCGTCTCGCCAAGTGTTCACGATAGGCTGGAATAGCGTATAGCTCTTCCATAATAGCGGGTGCGTGAGCGAGGTCATCGATGGTTTCAAATAAAGGAACAATATCCAAATCCAATACTTCTTCTTTTCCAATCAGTATCCGAGCCAGCACAAAAACTTCTATCAAGTGTAGGGCACTTTGGCAATTGCTGATTACATACCGATGGCAGCCTGCTGCGCCATTTTCTTGCTGGATTTTTTTGATCGCCAAAACACTCTGAATAGTTTCATTCACCAGCGCATCATCAAAGTCATCAAAAACCAAATTCGCCTTCAAGGAAAGCAAATAGTTAATCTGCTCGTGAGATGGCAGTTTTTGGAATTCTGATGAAGAGATACTCTTTTTAGTAGCGCTCAGTTTATCTAAAATCGATGTCCAAACAGCGTCATGCTTTCTGCTATCCTGTCGAATGTCAAGTGCGGCAAAGTGGAATCCAAAAATTCTTATTTTGATGATCAGCGCATCTAACAATTCTAAAAACAAGCCATCGTGCTCTGCCACGAGGCGATTTCTCACTTCATTTAGTTCCACTAACAACTCATCGGCTGACGAATAATTTTTTTGCTGGCGGAATACCAATCCATACACTTTTTGCTCAATAGCTGTGATCCGTTCTGCTACTCCATGAAAAGTAAGTCGTCTACGTAACAAACGAATATCTTTGAAATAACACTTCAATATCGATTCCTGCAGCCGTGATGCAACCTTTACAGTAATCTCACTCGTTACAAATGGATTCCCATCGCGATCGCCCCCCGGCCAAAATCCGATAACAATCAATCGATCATTCTTCCAATCAGGTAAGGGTATTTCTAATCCAGCAGCAAGCGAGCTTACAATTTCGGGAATGGAATGATAGAAAACGTTCTCCAGATACCAACACAAACTTAGCGCCTCGTCATAAGGCGTTGGTTTGTTTTGATTGATAAACCCGGTCTTCCCTAATTGCTGAAGCAGTAAATTGATTTGATTGACATCGCTTACACGAATGGCATTTTCCAAATCAGTGAGGATACCCAACACATTGCCCGGATAAAACTGGGTAGGGTGCGCGGTAAGTACTATTCGAAGGCTAAATTGATCGAGCCGGGATATTAATTCAGATTCCTTTTTTTCAATTTTTGTGCGGAGCAATAAAGCGGGTACCGTGCCTTTTCCGCTGAGGTTGTGCACTTGCTCAAACGCTGCATCTTCTACGGAATCAAATAATGCCACCTGCCGCTCGATGTATTGAATAAAACTAAACAACAAGTCAAACTGCTCTTCTTCGGTAAGTGTGGGCACCAACTCTTTAAAAAACACCTTAAGAATTTCATCAGCCGATTTGCCCTTGGAGAAGCCGGTCGTACAATATTGTTGCAAAAGAGGCAGCAATATTCCGGTGCGAGTCACATTTCGGAAGGGTAAGTTGAGAAACAAGCTATTGTAGATATGGTAGCGAGAACCTACCGTCTGGTCATAATTGGGCATAATTTGAATGGCTAGACAAAGCGTTTATCTTTATTAACAAAAATGTGATGAACTATTTACATCCGTCCTTTGCAGTTCGTTTCAATTTAGCTTATCTTTTCATTTCGGATATTACAACTATGAAGAAAATATTCTGGTATTTTATCGCCCTAACACTTTTTACGTCTTGTCTGGGATTCAAGGAATTGCCTGTGGAATATGATTATAGTTATAGAGGTAATTTCAAACGATACCGGACATTCAGCATCATGAAACCGCTTGGCATTGTTGATTCAACCATGACAAATGCGATGATTGAAAAATCAATCGTAGCTCGCATGAAGTTTTTGGGGTATCGGCAAACGGTAAGTAAACCGCATTTGATTGTAGGTTTCAAAATGTACTCTGATAGCCTTAAGTTCAATGGCTACGATCAACCAGATATCGAAGCATGGGTTAAAACACAAGATGAAGATCTGGATTATCACAAAAAAAAGCTAGACATGAAAAGTGGCACCTTGCTTATACAGTTTTTTGACAGACGTCAAAATCGATCTGTTTGGCAGGGATATGCAACCACCCTCTACGGAGGAATAGATTTTAATAATCAGCGTCATCTCCGCAACGCGGTCATTTCAATTCTGGACAAGTATCGTTTTTGGGCAGAAGGCTTTGTAGAGGGTCAGGAAGTGAAGGAGACCGAACTTTAACCTATCTGTTTGCCATAAAAACAGACAAAATCATCTAAAATTCAGTTTTCGCTTTTGGAAATTAGTTTTACCTTTGCACACCTTTTTAAAGGATAGATTGTCCTATGGTGTAATGGTAACACTGCAGATTTTGATTCTGCCTTTCTAGGTTCGAATCCTAGTAGGACAACAATAGAAACCCGCCTCCTCAATTGGTGCGGGTTTTTACTTAAAATATGTCAGTAAAGATATTTTCTGGGCGCGCCACCACCTATTTGGCAGAAAAGATTGCTAATGCGTATGGCGAGCGTCTTGGTACGGTTGATTACCAACAATTTAGCGATGGCGAAATGTCGCCATTGATTGGCGAGTCGGTTCGTGGACATGACGTATTTATTGTCCAATCGACATTTGCTCCCGCTGATAACTTCCTCGAACTGCTGCTATTGATAGATGCTGCCAAGCGTGCGAGTGCACTGAATGTAAATGTCATCATCCCTTATTTTGGGTATGCCCGCCAGGATAGAAAAGACAAGCCGAGGGTAGCTATTGCGGCAAAGCTTATTGCCAATCTCATATCAGCATCGGGTGCAAGTCGCATCATGACGTGTGATCTTCATGCCGATCAGATTCAGGGATTTTTTGACATTCCGGTAGATCACCTGGATGGCAATTACATATTTGTGCCCTACGTGAAGTCGCTGAATCTTCCCAACATCATGTTTGCCACTCCCGATGTAGGGGGAATTAAGAGAGCCCGGAGCTTTGCCAAATTTTTTAATGCTGAGCTTGCTGTTTGTGATAAGTACAGAAAAGAAGCCAATAAAATAGAATCCATGCGATTGATTGGCGAGGTGGAAGGGAAGGATGTTATTTTGATTGATGATTTAGTGGATACGGCTGGCACCATTTGCAAGGCAGCCGCATTGTTGAAAGAAAAAGGAGCCAGTTCAGTACGCGCCATTTGCACCCATGCCGTCCTATCTGGAAAGGCGTATGAAAATATTCAAGGATCAGTACTGGAAGAGTTGGTCGTTTCTGACACAATTCCGTTGAAACAGCAAACTTCAAAAATTAAAGTATTGAGTGTCTCGGATCTTTTCGCAAAAGCGATTCGCAAAATTCATGATCATGAATCAATCAGTTCATTATTTATCCGTTTGTAAACAATTTTAAATTTAACCAATAAACAATTATGAAAACCATCGAGATTATAGGGTATCGCAGAGCAAATCTCGGCAAGACTGACTCTCAAAAAATCCGTGAAGAAGGCAATGTGCCATGTGTACTTTACGGAGGTAATGACCAGATTCATTTCTACTCGCCAGTGATTTTATTCCGTGACTTAGTGTACACCAATGAGGCGCACTTTGTGCACTTGAATATTGAGGGAGAAGAGTGCCAAGCCATCATGCAAGAAATTCAATTTCACCCGGTAAGTGAGATTATTCTTCATGTGGACTTTTTACGCATTACAGACGCACGCAAAATTAAAATGGACATACCCGTTCGCTTAGTTGGACAAGCACCTGGTGTTGCCAAAGGAGGCGCGCTCGTACGTAAGCGTGCATCGCTAAAGATTTATGGTTTTGCGAAAGACATGCCTGACCATGTTGATGTTGATTGTTCATCTCTTGATTTTCACCACGCGGTAAAAGTCGGAGACATGAAAATGGCCAATCTTGAATTCCTCGATCCTAAGATGGCGGCCATTGCCTCTGTTGAAGTGCCACGCGCTGCTAAGTTAGCTGAAGAAGCTCCTGCTGCTACACCTGCTGCTGGAGCCGCTGCTGCGCCTGCTGCTGGAGCTGCTGCGCCTGCTGCTGATGCGAAGAAAGCCGAAGCACCAAAGAAAGATGAGAAGAAGAAGTAATCAACTTTCGATAATTGAAATAAAAATCCCGCCCATGGCGGGATTTTTTATTTACGTAATTTGCAAGAGATCTAACTTGCATCGCTATTATGAAGTATCTGATTGCCGGCTTGGGAAATATCGGCCCGGAATATGAACTTACACGGCATAACATTGGTTTTTTAACATTGGATAGATTCGCTGATCTCCACAAAATTAGTTTTACGACAGATCGATTGGCAAATAAAGCAGAACTCAAGTATAAGGGAAGACAATTGCACCTCATCAAGCCCAACACGTTTATGAACTTGAGCGGAAAAGCGATTGCTTATTGGCTGCAAGACCTGAAGATTCCGAAAGAAAATTTATTAGTGGTGGTTGATGAACTTGCCTTACCTTTTGGGAGTTTACGGATGCGTACGAAGGGAAGCGCGGCAGGTCACAATGGTTTGAAAAATATTGAACAACTATTGGGTGGGCAAGATTACAGCAGATTGCGTATGGGGGTTGGAAATGATTTCGCTAAGGGGCAACAAGTAGACTATGTACTGAGTAACTTTAGTCAAGAACAGTTTACAGAGCTGCCAACAATCATGGATAAAGCAGGTGAAATGATACTTTCCTTTTGTACGATTGGCGCAGAACGAACAATGAATTTTTTTAACACCTAACATCTATGGATTGGATTCAAATTGCTGGACATGTTGGTGCATTCCTAAGCAGCATCACGTTTATTCCACAAGTTTATAAAGTCTGGAAAACGAAGAGCGTTCAAGATCTTAGCCTGGCAATGATGTTGATTGTCGCATCAAGCACATTGATTTGGCTCGTCTACGGAATTGCTTTAATGCTTTGGCCGGTGATCTTAGCGAACGGCTTCATCTTTTTTCTAAGTCTGTTGCTGATCTATTTCAAGTTTGCCTATTCGAAGAAATAAGTAAAGGCAAATAGTCATCGATAGATTGAAATCTTCCTATAACTACTAACCAATCACACAAATCGGGTGATGACGATGGTTACAGAATTATGTCTAATTTTATTTGAACGCAAATTCTAAATCAAGACTTCACCATTCCATGAGACAAGCTCATTTATTTTACTCAATTTTAATCATCTCGGTATTGTTCGGCTGCAAAATTAAACCCAACAAAACACTGGTTTGGGCAGACGAGTTTGAACATGCAGGCGCGCCCGACTCAACGAAATGGACAAATGAGTTGGGAGACGATTGTCCTGATCTGTGTGGATGGGGCAATAACGAGGCGCAATTTTATACAAAAAAATCAGAAAATGTACGTGTAGAAAATGGACGCTTGATCATTGAGGCTCGAAAAGATTCAGTGGGCGGACGAGCATATACGTCAGCACGTTTAGTCACCAAAATGAAAGGCGACTGGCTATATGGTCGCATTGAAGTCAAAGCAAAGCTTCCCCGTGGGAAGGGCACTTGGCCTGCGATATGGATGCTTTCTACTGATTGGAAATACGGAGGCTGGCCTGAGAGTGGTGAGATCGATATTATGGAGCATGTAGGTTATGATCCAGGAGTGATCCACGGAACGATTCATACTGACTTCTACAATCAACATTTTGAGGACCCGCAAAAAGGAGGTAAGGTAATGGTTGCAGATGCACAAGATGAATTTAATGTTTACGCCATTCGCTGGACGGCCGATAAATTAGAGTTTTTGGTCGATGATAAAAGATATCATGTGGTAAACAAAGGGGCAAATGATACGTTTAGAAAATGGCCGTTTGATCAGCGTTTTCATTTGATATTGAATATTGCTGTGGGGGGAAATTGGGGCGGGAAAGAAGGAATCGATGATTTGATTTGGCCACAACAAATGGAGGTGGATTGGGTGAGGGTTTATCAGTAAAAAATACGAGGTAAGAATTACGAAATACGAGGCCGAAGGTTAGATTCTCGAAGGTTAAAGGTTGGGGACGCGTATCCAAGGTTTGACGTGAATACGACATATCAACCACTTGCATAAAACCACAAATTGAAAGCCTTCGTATATTCGCGAACAATATCTAAAAAAATGAAAAAATACTTCGCTCACATTCTAGCCGTAGTGATTTCTTTAACACTCGCTTCTTGCAATGCGCAATCAGGTAAGAAGCAACAAGGCGATTTAAAAATGAATCTGACTCCGCCAGCCGGCAAAGCAGTAGCCGCCTTCGCGGAAGGATGTTTTTGGTGCTCGGAACATATTTTCGAAGCAGTTGAAGGCGTAGATGCTGCGATATCGGGCTATGCTGGTGGAACCACAATTAATCCGACCTATGAATTGGTAAACACCGAAACAACTGGTCACGCGGAAACAGTTCTGTTGTATTACGATCCGAAGAAAGTGAGCTATGCTGAGTTACTGAATGTGTTTTTTACCTCGCAAGATCCAACCACGCCCGATCAACAAGGGCCTGATCGCGGCAACTCGTATCGCTCGATTATTTTTTATAGCACACCGGAAGAAAGAGATTTGGCGGAGAAGGCCAAGGCTGCTTATGCCCCTAAATTCAAAAAACCAATTGTGTCAGAGATAAAACCACTCACCGCATTTTACAAAGCCGAAGACTATCATCAAGATTACATTGAGCATAACCCATATAGTCCATACGTAATGGGCGTGTCTATTCCCCGATACGAATTGTTTAAAAAAACATACAAGGGAAAATTAAAGCGATAGGCTTTTTCCTAAAGAATAGTTGGAGTGGAACTAAGTGGTTTTATCGTAAATACTGGAATTATCTCAGCAGCGATTCGGTTCCTTTCAGTCTGAAGTTCCCTTGAAAGCTTGGCCTGTTTTTCAAGAGATTTCCTTTTGTACTCTACAAGCTCGTGATTTGAAAAATTCAATACATCCTTTGTCTCAATTGAAATCAATCTTAGCTTTCCAAAAAGACCTCCAAATAGAAAAAGCAGACCTAGAAAAACGATAAAGACTCCCGACACAAGCAGTGTTTTACTAAACGAAAGTCGAGAATAGAAAGAATAAGCTTTTTTAACGTAACTGGCTTTAAAAAGAAACTTAGCCAACTGCCAATTTTACTTTGACGGCATTAGGGCCTTTATGACCCATCTCTACTTCAAAAGTTACTTTATTGTTGTCTTTGATAGGATCTAGTAAACCATTTGCGTGTACAAAAATGCTTTCTTGAGTTTCAGAATCTTTGATAAAACCGTAGCCCTTCGAATCATTAAAGAAGGTAACAATTCCCTTGCGCAGGGTGTCTTGCACTACGTCTACCCGCTTTGGCACTCCAATTTGGATATCTTCAGCGCGGACGGTATCCTTTCTGCGAATGGCAGAAGGGGGCGTAGAACTTAAATTTCCATATTCATCCACGTAGGCGATCATATCGTCAAAACTGGTACTTTCCTTGGCATTGGCCTTCCGCTCCTCCTTCTTTTGCTCCTTATCCTGTCTTTTCTTCAGGCGCTTCTTCTCCATTTCCTTCTTGTTCCAGGTGTCTTGCGATTTAGCCATAGTTAATAATAGTGGTTGATTTACTGCAAGGTACGATTTCAAACAGAAATCTCTATCATTTATGGAAAACAAGACTACTATTCGATCAAATGCTTAAAAGACCTGACCCTGTACCAGTTGTTTTCAAGGAAGTATGCTCAAATTTCAACGTGCCGTCACCTCAACAGATACCCCAACGAAAAGAAAAACGTTCTTCCATCACCTGGCAAAAGACCGGGGCCAGGATAGCCGCCCGACCTTCGCGTAAAGTAATGCACGTCTCCCAGATTATTGGCGCCTGCTTTTACTTTCACACCTGTTTTGTGCTGATAGCTGATCGTGAGATCGTCCACGGTATAGCCGGGGATTATTCCATTTTGGCCATTGGCCGATGTTGTTTCGGTATTATTTGCATCTGTAAATACCTTATCCGTGTAGCTCCGCTGAAGTGTGGCAGAAAAACTCTTATACGTATACGTTACCCCTGCACGGAAAATATTTTCAGGAGCGTACTCCACTCTTTTGTCCTTGTAGTTGCTTTCTGACAATTGATTGTTGACAACCGTTACCACCCTAAAACTATTATACTGCGCATTGTTGTAGGCATAAGAAATAAAGAAAGAGAGATTCCCAAACGCTGCCGGGATACCCAATGACTCACTTATATTGCTCTCTGCAAAAGCCTCAACTCCTGTAGTCGTGCTGCTGCCCACATTGGTGCGGAGATTGTAAAAAGATCCATCTTGCCGCTGCTGCCTAATGGTTCCTATTCTGTTTTGATAATCGAGTAAAAAAAGACTTACATCAAATTTTAAATAGCTCTTTACATTGCCGCGATAACCCACATCTACATTCAATCCTTTTGCATCTGTTAGGTTATTATCAATTACATCGGTAGTAGGTGCAGCCGTAAGATCTGCAAACTGAACAGCCCGGTACGATTGAGTGGCATTTGCATAAAGTGAAGTAGAACGGGTAACAGAATATTCGGCTCCTAGGCCAGCCAGCAAGAATCCTCTACTGCGCGATTGATCTTGTATGGCAACAGGAACACTATTGTTCAATCCATTGTAGCCGCTCGCTTGAGATGTAATGTATTCGTAACGAATGCCCGGCACCAACAGCAGTTTATCAGTGAGCTGAAAAAGATTTTCGGCAAAAACAGCCACGTTCCCACTTTGATAGTTGATGTCACTCACCCAAAGAGAACCCTTATTGCGATCAATAGTATAGTCTGCCCCGGTTGTTCCCACCCCACCCCGATATCGAAATGTATTGCCTCGATACAATCGCAAGCCTGCACTTAAATTACTTTGTTGTTTGCCTAATCTATATTGCAGAAGGTACCGTGCTTCTAAAGCATAATTTCGGTAGTTGTCAATATCAATGGTGCGTGAGTTATAAGTGCCAGTGGTCGTATTGATGGTGTCTTTGACTAAGATTCCTCCACTTGGAAAAAAACCTACACTATTTCGGTCTGCGACAATCCCAAACATTTTTACATTCACATGTTGATTGCTGCTTATTTTATAGTCTGCTGTAATGCCCGGGGTTAACCAGCTTAAGTCAAACCAATTTCTTGCTCTCACACTTTGCGGTGGGTCTAGTTGAAACTGACTATCCGTGAGGCCACCAGCTTGCTGGCTGCGACTCGCCCATTTAGTAATTTCGGTGGTGAGCGAAAGCCGACTGGAAAGTTTATACGTTATTGTTCCGGATAGTGTCTCGCTTTTAAATTGGCTGTTGTCGCGCCAACCATTTCCAGATCGGTGATCATAAAAGGCATAGTAGTTTATTTTTTTTGTGTTACCGCCTATCGCATTGTAAGAATTGAACAAACCATTGCTCCCCAGAGTCTGGTTCGTCTCAAATTGAAAGGGCTTTTTAAACTCGCTACCATTCTTCAAGATGTAATTGACCATACCACCCAATTGAGGCCCGTATTGCAAAGAGCCATGCCCTCTTACAATTTCTATTCGCTGAACCGACTGAAGCTGCGGATTGTAGTACGCTTCCGGATATCCAAATGGATCGGCAGCAATGTCAAAACCATTTTGACGTATATTAAATTCCCATGATCGGTTGGGGCTTAATCCCCGCGCTGCGATTCCTATTTGTATGCCGCTGCTTTCGCTTTCCCAAACAAAAATGCCCGGAACCTTCCCTAACACTTGACGCATCGTATTCGTGACAATGTTTCCTTGTACATTGTCCATCACCACCAGCGAGCTTTTTTTACCGGCATAAATGGAGGTGCCAACGATCTGCGGAAGCTGATGAATATCTGATTTGCTACCGCGACCAACCAAGGTCAATTCGGGAAGTATCTGTGTAGTTAATGTATCATTTTTGGTTACATCTTTTTGAGCGAAGCTGTAAGAAGTGATCAATGCAAAGGCCAGCGCAGCCAGGTATCCATTTGGCAATTTCATATATTATTTAGAATCATTATAAACAATGCAAGGTATCTCATTATTTATAACTATTCCAAATAGTGATCATAACAATGCTGTAACTATCAGTTGGTTAATAGTTTGAAAAATAGGTAAAACAAGCCAACGAATAATATCCCCTCAACTAAAAGAAGCTTGTGTGGCTAGTTGGAGAGAAAACCATCAGCAGACAGTTGTGCCGACTTGGCAGGTATTTTCAATAGTTAGACGCCTTTGTTTCACTTTTAGTAAAACCACTAATCAATCTTATACTGATTTTTCCCGGTGGAGCTTTCTCCTGTTGTGAAACCGTTTGCAATGTGGCTTTGCAAACTCAAGGGTGACAGAAATCAATCGAGCATGAGCCCGATATCATGAATTAGAAATTCCGGGACTGCTAATTTTATTTCCATATTAGATATCCACTGAACTTATGATTAAGCATGTTCTCGCTGTTTTAATTACAGTTCATGGCCTCATCCATTTGATGGGCTTTGCAAAAGCATTTCAATATGCTGAAATGAAACAGTTAACCATGGCCATTTCAAAACCGGTAGGCATGGTGTGGTTGTTAACGGCTTCGCTCTTTGCTATTTCGACAATTCTGTTTTTGCTCAAGAAAGATGCTTGGGTATATGTTGCTATCCCCGCAGTAATTATTTCGCAAGGAGTAATCCTCCTAAGCTGGCACGATGCGAAGTATGGTACAATAGCCAACGTTATTATTTTGATCGCGGCTATTATGGGATTCGCCACAGGGAAATATTATAGCAACTACCAGCACGATATAAAGCAAGGCTTACTGCAAAAAGCGTATTTCCAAAACTCTGCACTGACGGAAGAAGATATCCAGCCCTTACCGGAGTCGGTAAAAAAATACCTCCGCTATTCAGGTTCAATCGGTAAGCCTAAGGTCAATCATTTTGAAATACACTTTAACGGTAAAATAAGAAAGGACGAGCAATCGGATTGGATGCCTTTTTCTTCGGAGCAATATAACTTTATGGAGACTCCCACCCGTCTATTCTTTATGAAAGCAGTCATGAAGGGGCTTCCGGTGGCAGGCTATCATTGTTTTAATAATGGAGATGCCTTTATGGATATCCGGTTATTCTCGCTACTGAAAGTACAGTTTCAGGATGGACCGGAAATGGATACAGCAGAAACCGTTACTTTTTTTAATGATATGTGTTGCATGGCTCCGGCCACGCTTATCGACAAGCGCATTGCATGGCAAGAACTTGGGGAGAATACTGTTAAAGCAACCTTTACTAATAACGGAATTGCCATAACGGCCGAATTATTCTTTAATGATATTGGGGAGCTTATAAACTTTAAATCAAATGATCGATATAATGCAGATGCTGGAAGGAAATTGCCGTGGGCAACACCCTTAAAGAACTACCACGAGATCAACGGATACCGATTGGCTGGGTATGCAGAAACAATTTACACCTATCCCGACCGGGACTTGTGCTATGGCACATTTGAAGTTTCATCCATAAAGTACAATGATCATCGCATGGAATAAAACTAAGATGAGCTCCTCTTTGAAACAGTATTTGCGATTAACCTCAATTTCTCTGCTACTCCTTACAGCAATAAATGCTACTGTAGCTGGTGTGTTGTTTATCATAGACCCATCTGGGCATGGGATGGGTATGAGTGTTTTATACATAAAGGATTCTCCATTCACTTCCTATTTAATTCCCGGAATAGTATTGCTCATCGTTAATGGACTCCTTAATTTTATAGCAGCCTATTTCGTAGTTAAGAAAAAGGTATTCGCTCCATTTTGGGTTATTACTCAAGGAATTCTACTGAGTGTATGGATAGTGATACAGGTAATCATGGTGAAGGACATTTCAGTGCTTCATATTATTATGTTCACGATAGGCATAGTACTGACAATATCAGGATTTTTACTTTTAGGGTTAATCAGAAAAGATGCCAACCATTAACATTGATTTTATATCAGGCGGGGGTTATTTTGACTTAACAGGCTGTTGTTGCGTTGAACAATGGAGTCCTCCTCCTTCCCAATTTTGTGGCATCATGTCAATGAAAACCACTTTACGATCGGGGAAGTATTCTTTAAATATCTTTTCAACTCTTTCTTCTTTTTCCTTGGAAGACCCCATGGCCGTGTAGGTGGGTAGCATCACCAAGCCATTCGTTACCAGGTAATTCATGTAGCTGGCCGCAGGTACTCGCAAAATACTATCGCCAAGCTTGGGAGTTTCTGAAGGGATAAATCCGTCCAACTCGATATCAAGGGTTACTTCGTTGTCTTCAATCTTTTTGCGTACAGCCACTTTCTTAAAAATAAAATCTGGCAACGGAACTTTTACAATTGTGAATGGCTTTCCGTCTTGATCGGTTGCTTGTTGCAGAATTTTTAGATTCTCGCTCATCCGCTCAAAGTTTATTTGGTTAATTGGGTTTAGGTTCTTTTCGGATTCGTCTACCCAAGCCAACAGAATGGTAGTTGCGTTGGCAAACCTTACAAATTCATCGGTATGTCCACCCGTCCCACCACCGTAGTAGTTTCCAGTAATCTTTCTAAAAAAATGCAACGGGTCGTCTGCCAATCCTTTTTTCATCCAAATGATCTTGGATACACCTAAGACTCTCTTGAACTCACTTTCAATATATTCCTTCTTAAGGTCTGGGTTTCGCTCAAACACAGTAGCTTCACAAAGAATCAATGTGCCTTTTCCATTCACTTCAATCGCACCTCCTTCATGCACGACATCGGTTTTTAAAATTTTTGCTCCCTCGGCTACTGCCATCAAACTATCGACCGAGCCTGTTTTTTTTGTGTAGACTTTATACTTATCCAAATATTTTTGAACACTATCCATGTTTCCATTGTACTTCTCTTTTAGAAATCCAGGTCTTCCATAACTATTCCAGGCAAAATCTGCTACACCTAACTCTCCTTTTCCATTGGTTAAAAATGCTGCTCCATGATCGCGAATCCAGTAGCGATCACCAGGCATTACGTAAAATCGGATATTGGATGTATCTACTTTTTGTGCAATTAAATAGTGCTTTGCCACTTGCATCAAGCTATCTGAGTTAAAGGCCATCTTCACCTTCACGTTCGGTGTTAATGTGTTGATAGCTTTTATGATTGGAGGATAGTATCCCCTGATCGTATCCTTCTCCCATCCCAACCATACGGCATCATGCTGTTCCCATTCAGCAGGCATATGAAATTGATCCTTAGGCTTGCCGCAAGAAAAAAAGATCATTAGCGAACTGACCATCGTTGCCAATTGAAAAATTTGTTGAATTGGTTTTATCATTTTCATAGAAATACTTTTTGTTGTAAAGCGCCAGAAACTACTGAAGATGTTAGACGTTTAGAATTAATTATCTAACTCTTAAAAATTTTACCTAATACTCTCTTTGCATTACCACCCATCACTTTTTCTACTTCTGTTGATGAAAGTCCTTTTGTTTTTAGGGCTTCAGCAAAAGTTGGATATTGTTCGTAGCTCGAAAGCACCGGCTTGAAATTGCCGTCCATATCAGTTCCGATACCCACATGATCGACTCCGACAACCTCCACCAAACGCAGGGTGTTCTCAACGTACTCGTCAAAGTTTTTATTAAATCCGGAAGGCCAGGCACCAATAATGCCACCTGTCTGCGCAATTAGTTTTGCATGTTCTTTCGAGATCGCTCTTTTAGCGATGGGGCGATCTGCTTCAATCTCCAAAATACTATGCGATAACATAATGGGTGAATCAGTTATGGAAACAACATCTTTTACGGTTTGATAATCGGCATGCGCCACATCAATCAACATCCCCAGTCTATTCATTTTGCGCACCACTTCTTCGCCAAATAGGGACAAGCCGTTGTTGGTTGGTTCCGATGTTTGCAGGTCACCTAGCTGATTAGGAACATAGTGCACCAGTTGAATCGAACGGACACCGTCTTGATACGCTTCATCTACATTGTTAATATTCTCTTCCAGAAAATCACCACCCTCCACCGATAGATAGGCGGTGACTTGCTGATTATTTTCTAAATCTCGTTTATGCTTGCCTATCGCAACAGAAACGTTACCAAGGAAATTCTTCATTTCCTTCATCTGACGTTGGTACTCTTTCCAGGCCTCGCCCGGTGCAAACTGTCCTGCGATTGATACGCCTGTAGCGCCCAACTTTATCAAAGGCGAATCAGCTACCAAAGAAAAGAACGCGCCACTCAAATGCGCATTCTTCATGTCTGTAACGGTCTTGGTAGACCCAACCTCACCAAAGCCACCTTCAGCACTTGCAAATAGTCGCCCGGGATGGCAATGAAGATCAAATGTGAAGGATGGAAATGTGCTTTTTCGGGCTACAGCTCCTAGGCTATTTAACAAGGAATAACCCGCTGTCAATGCGAATGAATTTCGTAAAAATTGTTTTCTGGTTTGCATGTGTTTGATCAATAACTATCCCTTTCAATTACTCAACCCTAACCAGCACCCTTCTGGTCTTTTTATTGTCGCCAATAATTGCGGTATCCCCTTTTAGTCGAATTTGCCTTGGCTGATCAGTATCCGTGTACCAGGGCATCGTGCCTCCCTTAACATGATGCATCACTCTTCCTTTTGTGGGTTCGAAGGTGTAAGTACCAAAATATGCAAAGGCGTTTTTTGTGTTATAGTCATACAAGTTGACATTCATTTTCTTAATATCTTCCTCTGAACCCTTGATTGGATTCTCGTGAGAAACATTGATGCTGAGAAGGCCGCCTGCCGTGTAGATAAAGTAACCTTTAGGATTTTTCCCAAAGCGATACTTCCAAGTATTGGTGGCAGAATCCAAATCTGCAAACTCAACTAGCCGCCACGTGCCAGCGATACCTTTGTTCGTCTGTGCGTTAGCTACCATCAATAGTAAATGAACAAAACAGGCCATTAAAGATAATTTTTTCATAGAGTTAGTTTGTTTGGATCACTATTTCTTCTTATCAATAATCGCCTTCATCTGTTTGTTCATTAACACTGGGTTGATCGCATCGATGCCTGTCTTGAGTGTAGTTTCTAATTTACCAAGGTGACCGTCCAGTTCTTTGTTCAGCTCATCAAACACTTTGTACACGCCCGCAGTAGGTTTGCCATCGCCTGTTTCTAAACTGCGCCTTAAGGCCGAAAGCCGGTTGCCTAATTTGATGGGGAAGTTGAGTGGATCTTGGCCACTCCGGTTTTTGGTTTGATACAAATCTTCCTCAATAGCAGTAATTTTTGCTGCCAACTCTTTTGCCGATGCAGAGAAAGCCGGGTCATTTACTTCTTTGGCTCGATCCTCAATTTGCTTTTTTAAATCACGAATTCGGATTACGGCTTCATTAGCGGCTGATTCGCGGTCACGAATTTTTATCGCTAAGTCAAATGTCTCTTTCAAGTCGGCCTCACTTACACCTTTTACATTCGGGTTCATTTTTACATTGAACGAATAGGTTTGCGAATAACTCCCTGCTTTAAAGCGAACCTGATATTTTCCGATAGGTGCTTCCGGTCCATTCTGAGGACGTGCACCCCAGATAATGATGCCTTCAAAAATCGTTGCCCCTTCATAGCGGCCGTTCCATCTAAAAGTATTCAAGCCCGCAGCAGCGGTAGGCTTACTCTCGCCACCACCCCACCAGTCTCCAGCGGGTGCCTTCTCTTCCGCCTTTGTGCCTATGAACCTGCGGACCAAATTTCCATTGCCATCTAAAATTTCAATTTTAACCGTGTCCACTTTATCCTTCAAGTAATATTGAAAAGAGGCATCGTACACACCGCGAATCGCATCGCTGGGCTGAAAAAGAATCACATTTTGTTTCATCAACTCAGGCGTGAGTTGCCGTAGCGGATTAATGTCATCCAAAATCCAAAAGCCTCTACCATGAGTACCCAGAACCACATCATCATTCTTCACTACCAAATCGCGAATAGGTGTATCGGGCAAATTGAGTTGCAGCGCTTGCCAGTTGTCTCCTGCATTGAAAGATACATACGCTCCATGCTCTGTTCCCAAAAACAAAAGTCCAGGACGCACGTGGTCTTCACGCACTGATCTGGAGAAATGCCCGTCTTTAATTCCGGTTACAATCTTCGTCCATGTTTTTCCAAAATCTGTTGTTCTAAAAACATAAGGCTGGCGATCATCTACTTGATAACGGAACGCAGCCACATAGGCAGTGCCTGCCTTGTGCCGAGATTCATCGATGATAGCCACCACGGAATTTTTAGGCAAATCTTTTGGCGTAATATTCGTCCAGTTTTTTCCGCCATCGCGTGTGATGTTGATTTTACCATCATCACTGCCGGCCCAAATGGTATTGACATCATGGAAAGATGGTGCCAGCGCAAACACAGTAGCGTAGATTTCCGGACCGTTCATATCGCGCGTGATTTCTCCACCAGATATTCCTAGCGTTTCCGGATCGGCATAGGTTAAGTCGGGAGAAATTTTTTCCCAGCTCTGCCCGTCATCGATTGTTTTCCATACGTGCTGCGAACAAGTGTACAAAATTTTTGAATCCTTGGGAGAGAAAACAATCGGGTACGTCCACTGCCAACGCTCGGGCAGTGAACTGGCCGGCTCCCCGGAAAAAAACCGTGGATATACTTGTATGTCGCGCGTCTGTCCTGTAGAAACATCCTTTCTGGTAAGCAATGCACCTTGACTACCGGCATAATAAATATTAGGATTGTCTGGATGAGAAGTAATATATCCACTCTCCCCACCTCCCACGTCATAGCCCCATTCGCCCAGTACATTCATGTGGCGCCAGCCTTCACTAGGAACTGCAATAGTTGAGTTATCTTGTTGCGCGCCTGCCACATGATAGGGAACATGGTTGGTGGTGGTAACATGATAAAATTGCGTGGTGATGTAATCTTCGTCTGTCCAGCTCTTACCTCCATTAACAGAAACGGCACCACCTCCATCGTTGGACGTAATCATCCGTTGCGGATTGTTGGGGTCAATCCACAAATCGTGATTATCACCGTGTGGCACAGTTATTTCCGTATCGAACTTCACACCACCATCGGTCGATTTCCAAAAATCAACGTTCAAACAATAGACGGTCTCACGGTCAAAGGGGTCGGCATAAATACGTGAATAATAAAAAGCTCTTTGACGAAGTTTACGCTCATCATTCGTCTTTTTCCAGGTTGCACCTGCATCATCACTGCGATAGACTCCGCCATCATTTGCCTCGACTATCGCCCACAGTCTTTTGTTATCAGCAGGTGAGACGGTAATTCCTATTTTTCCCAATGGCCCTTCCGGCATACCGGGGTTTTTGGTCAATTCATTCCAGGTCTCTCCCCCATTTTCCGATTTCCATAATTTACAATCCGGCCCACCGCCCCACATCTTCCATGTTCTACGATAGACTTGCCAGGTTGACGCGTATAAGATTTTTGGATTCGTGCGATCGATAATCAAATCAGCGGCTCCTGCTTTTGGGCTTACATACAAAACCTTCTTCCATGTATTACCACCATCAATAGATTTAAACACGCCACGCTCTTCGTTGTCACCATATGGATGACCTAATGCTGCCACGTAAACTATATCTGGGTTTGTAGGATGGATGCGTATACGGGAGATCGCTTGCGTTTCTCTCAGGCCCAGTGAGCGCCACGTTTTTCCACCATCGGTTGTTTTATAAACACCGTCACCTTGTGTGATGCTTCCTCTTAACTGAGTTTCACCTCCGCCAATGTAAACGATATCTGGATTTGTCTCTGCTACTGCCACTGCGCCAATCGAAGAAGACGAGATTTGTCCATCCGTTACCGGAGCCCATTCTTGTCCACCATCAGTTGTTTTCCAAAGTCCGCCACCGGTCGCGCCAAAGTAGTATTCATTGATTCTACCCGGGCTTCCGGACGCACCCAATGAACGCCCCCCTCGTGCCGGGCCTATGTTGCGCCACTTGAGTTTGTCGTAGTATTTGGAGTCGACAGTTGTAGAAATTGGAGTTTGTGCTATCGCACTCCATGACAGGGATGTTAGCAAAATAAAGACATATCTTTTCATATAGAAGATTTAGGAAATGAAAAGATAATCAAAATTCGGTACGCGGAAAATTCAAATTACATAGACCTTTTTTTTCGCTTCCCCGATCTCGCCACTCATTAAGCAATAGGTGTCACCCAACAAGCAAATGTGTCCAGCCATTAACTCATGACCAGTTCGTGGTAATGTATTGCGATTTTTGAATCCTAAAACAAAAATCTATGCTCCATTTATTCGATCAAACCAGAAAAACACTAGCGGTAATCACACTCCCAATATTGGTTACTTTCTTTCTTGTCTCTTGCAGTGAAAAAAAAGAAGATGTACAGCCTCAACCAACCATTGCGTCTCTAAGTGTTGGCGAAGGTGAGGTAGGCACTAACGTGACCATTACAGGAACTAATTTTGGCACAATTGCTGCCGATGTTGAAGTGCGCTTCAACAATACCGTGGCCGTTATCAATACTGTCTCAGCTACACAAATCACCACGAGTGTACCTGCAGGCGCAACCTCTGGTACTGTAAAGGTCAAAGTAAAACTGCTTGAAGCAACCGGGTCGATTTTTACCGTGCTTGCACCAGTTGCGGTAACTGTCTCTCCATTCAACGCGACCCTCGCAGAAAATCCCTCGCTGGGCGCAGTGATTGGTACAATAACCGCTAGTACCAACCGAGGCACCTTAAGTTACTCGCTGACTTCTCAGACTCCGACAGGGGCAATGGCTATTAATACATCGTCAGGCCAGCTTACAGTAGCAAATGCTGGGCTGTTTAATTTTGAGGTAAACCCAACCATTTCCGGAGTTGTATCCGTTGCGAATGGAAGTGAAGTTAAAACTGCATCAATAACAATCACCATCACAGATGTGGCTGAACCTACGGTAACCGTAAGCAACTTCACCGCGAGCATCGCTGAAAATGCAGCCGCAGCCAGCGTTTTGGGTACTCTTACGGCTACCGCCACACTGGGCACAGCCACGTTCTCGATTTCGTCTCAAACCCCGGCAGGTGCTATTGCAGTGAATGCCACTACTGGCCAACTAACCGTAGCTGATGCATCCAAATTCAACTTTGAATTGTTTCCGACAATTACCGCGAACGTGCTGGCAACCAATAGCTCGGCTACCGCTACTGCCACAGTGACTATTACACTTACAGATGTAACCGAAACCGTACAAAAAAGATTGGACGATGGTGAAACACCCTTGCAGATTTACAACAGCAACAACGCGCTACTAAACGAAATTTATGGTAAGACCTATAGAGGTGGATTAATTGCCACTTTTAATACAGCAAATGGTACTGGTGTTATTATGACAGCAGCTGCCATTGCCGGTGGGCCTTTTACATATTTAAACGCAGTAAGTGCTGCCAACAACTTAGTCTTGAATACTTTCGAAGACTGGCGATTACCAACTGAAACAGAAGTGAATTCTATTTGTGGAATTTTGGCAAGTGTTCCAAATCTTTGGCAACCATTTGGGGTTGCTTATTGGGGTATAACGACTTGTTGCGGTGGCGGTGGTGCAAATAACTATTCCTTTTCAAATAGTGGCTGTAGTGGAGGTTTTAGCCCTATCAGCCAGTTGTCTGAAGCCAGAGCAGTTCGCAATTATTAATAGCTCGCTTAGTCAATAAATTTAGGGCTGTTTTACAATCTGTAAGACAGCCTTTTTATTACTCTCTGCTTTATGCGTATGTTTATTTTTAGATGAAAATTTTAGTCATTGCTTCACTTATTGCAATTGCCCAAGTTTGTTCTGCACAAGAGCGAAGCAGCTTCAACATTACACAACAAAATGGACTCCCATCCAATACGGTTTATGACCTGTTTCAAGATAGCCGTGGCTTTTTGTGGGTTGCCACTGAAAACGGCATTGCTCGATTCAATGGCATTGAGTTCACTTCCTACGACCATAAAAAAGTGCGCTCAAAAGCCGTTAGTGGTTTGTTTGAAGACAAATTCGGTCGCATTTGGTGTCATAATTTTTATGGCGAAATTTTATTTATCGAAAATGATACACTCCGAAAATTAGACTCATGGGAAGGTCGATATGAGGAGGGTTTTCCGACTATTTCTAACCTGGGGGATAGCCTTCTCATTAGCACACAGCGGCACATCTACTCATATGATCTGCTAAAAAAGCAGTGGCGCTTGTTAGACTCAAAAATTGCCAACCGGCCTACCCTTATACGTTATCATGCAGTTCATGACCGCGAAACGTGGGTATGCGCTACAACGGGAACAAAAACTTTTATTAAGTCGCTATCCGCAGACGGGCAAGAGTTGGTGATCCCCAAACGAGACGAATCCAAATCCCCCACGTTGTTTAAATTAAATTACTGGAGAGGTAAAACCCGGATTCTGAACATTGTGGATAATGAATTGTACGAACTTCAATATGATACTATTGTGGATGTCAGTTCAGCTTACAGAAAGCAATTGGCAAAATCAATATCTATTAAATCACTAGGTGACTCTATTTTAGCATTCTATGGCAACCAGGGAATCGAACTGTTTTATAAGAATAGCTGGATAGCGCTACTAAACGGAAAAAATGTGAGTGCAATTACCAGCGATCGCGAAGGCGGTTTATGGGTATCAACCCTCAACGAAGGACTATTCTTTTTCCCCAATCTCTTTACCACGATTTTCTCCAAAACGAAGCACGGGCTTTTTACAAAACTTGCGTTTGATTCTATTCACCACCGGTTGTTTGCTGGAAAATACAATGGGCAAGTAGATGTTATCGATTCGTCTGGAATTGTAAAACCCATCTTCACATCAAACCAAAAAGAAATTCAAAGTCTTTACGTGGATCAAGAATCTAAACAACTCCTCGTATTTTCAGATCGCCTTTACTTTTTTGACTTAACCAGTTTTCAAAAAAAAGCACAAGTGGAAATTGGTGCCGTAAAGTCCATTATTAAACTAAAAGGATTTTTTTACCTGGCTACTTCCGGTGGTGTTTATTTGTTAAATCCATCTACCCATTTAACAACTCGTTTACCCTTTGATTACCGAACTTCGCGTATGGCTTTTGTACCCACCACCAATGAGTTGTGGATTGGCACACAGAAAGGTGTGATGATTTACGCTTTTGAAACGAACAAACAGACCTGGTGGAAACCCGATTCCGCGACTATTTCTCCAGGGGTTTCTGCTATGGAACTACTGCCAGACAATCAACTAATCATAGGCACGCTCACAGATGGCGTTTACCAGCTTAGCGGCCATAGGCTGTTGAACAAAATAACCAAAATGAAAGGACTGCCGTCCGATCATGTAACAGCGCTTTCATACCACCAGGGAAAAATATGGATTGGAACGGATCGTGGACTTTGTTCCTATACTCTGGAAGACAAAACCCTCTTCACATTGGATGCTGCAAAAGGGCTGGCCGGCAACGAAGTATATTCAGTAGCGGCTTCGTCAATGGGCCTTTGGGTCAGCCACTCAGAGGGGTTGCAATATTTTAAACAGCTTCCCGGTAAGAACACCTCGAAACCAATGATCCATCTAAAACAAGTCACGTCCGATGGAAAGTCGATTAATAACTTCACACGAGAAATCAGGTTGCAGCCGCTCTCGCGCCAATTGACCATTACTTTTGATGTTTCTAACGACTTGAAAGGACGCGGAACAACAATGATTCGGTACAGAGTCAAAGGAATAGATCTAGACAGATGGAATGAAGTATCGCTGGCTGCTCCCGTTGCAAATTTTCTGTCCATCCCTTCCGGAAATCATACGTTAGAAGTTGTTGCTCTTAATGAAGATGGTGTCCTTTCGTCCAATAGGCTTCTTGTTCCAGTAATTGCGATGGCACCATTTTGGGAAACACGCTGGTTTATTTTTTTCGCTGCATTACTTTTACTAACAGGAATCTCCTCAATACTCTATTTCCGATTAAAAAGGCTGGGCGAAATAAACCGAGCCGCGCTGGTACAGCAAAATCTCAGCCAGGAGCTTCGCATTGCCCAACTAACTTCTATACGTGCACAAATGAATCCGCACTTTGTTTTTAATACGCTAGCTCACATTCAAAGTCAAGTGTTGAAGGGAATGAAAGAGGCAGCCAACCAAAGCATTCAGGACTTCTCTAGCTTACTGCGCAAAGTACTTGATTTTTCATCCAAAGAGTTGATCCCCTTACAGGATGAGATTGAAGTACTTCAAAAATATTTAAGTATTGAAAAAGACCGATTTGATGGATCATTGCAGTACGAAATCGCTGTTGCAGAATCCGTTCGAAATGAAATGGTGCGTATTCCATCTTTACTCACACAGCCATTCGTGGAAAATGCACTGCGTCATGGACTCATGCACAGAAGCGGAGTGAAAGAACTAACGATTCGTTTTGATCTGGAGAACGACTGCTTAGTTATTTTAATTAGAGATAACGGGATCGGCCGCAAAGCCTCAGCCGAGTTTAACAAAGCAAGAAAAAAAGATCATCAGTCATTTGCCCTTGAAGCTTATAGCCGGAGAATTGATCTTCTGAATGCATCGCGTGACAGAAAGATAGAGTTAGCCATCAATGATCACTACAATGAACTGGGGGCGGCCACTGGCACCTCTGTTTATATAACTATACCCCTTGAAGATGAGCCTGCAAGAAAAAAATGAGTCGATTTCGGTGCTTTTGGTCGATGATGAAAAATCGGTTCGAGCTGCACTAAAGGAGCTACTGCATCCTTTCTCTTCGATCACCATCGTAGGCGAGGCGGCATATATTCCGGAAGCGGTGAAAGAAATCCATCTGCACAAACCCGATCTTATTTTCCTGGATATTGAAATGCCAGGCTACACGGGCCTTCAGCTACTTGAATTTTTCAACCCAAACGAAGTCAACTTTGACATCATTTTTGTAACCGCTTTTAATGAATATGCGATACAAGCTTTTAAAGTCTCGGCATTTGATTATCTATTAAAACCTGTTAACCAGCAAGAGCTCGAACAAACCCTGCAGCGTTATATGGATAGTGTGCGAAACGTAAAACTCCCTGAGCGGGTAAACCTTCTAAAAGAGGTATATGCAAAAGATGAAATGCCAAGTCAAATTGCAGTTAGTTCGCTGCAAGGCATCGACTTCGTACAGCTGGATAACATTATTCTTTTTGAAGCTTCGGGTACCTACACGAACATTGTTCTAAGGGCAGGAGAACCTCTTTTAGCCAGTAAACCCCTTGGAGAATTTGAATTAGTTCTTCAGAAAAACCCGCACTTCTTTAGAGCACACCGCTCCTACTTGATCAACTTGAAACAGGTGCGGAAACTTTCCAGCAAAGAAGGCGATGTAATCATCATGGAAAAAGAAATAGAAGTGCCCCTTTCGAGGTATCGCAAAAAGGAGTTTGAACAAGCCATCGCAGGGTTTAAGATTTAAAAAAAATCCCTCTGATGAGGGATTTTTCAATAATAAGAAACTGGAAGTGTAATTAGAGCAACTCTGCTTTATTACCTGCTTGATTCGCTGTACGTCTGGAACCAGTGCCAAATTGATAAATGAGTGCTCCATAGGTAAAGCCAGCAGGATTCTTTTCGAATTTAATGCCCGATGCAGTATAGACTTCAACATTACCTGATGCTTCACCAGTACGCACTAAGGTAATCGGATTTACCAAAGGCGCAGGCCCTGCATAAGGCTTGGCAAATTCATACACTACTTTTTCTACCCATTGGCCTTTGTCTTCCAGTGTTACTGCGATATCCCAAGTTAGACCTTTGTCTCTGCTGGTAAGCGTTGATGATAAGATAACGGGTTCATCAGCTTTATTGCCTTCTACAACTACATCCATGGTGACAGGCTGACCAACCGTTCTGCCACGAAAATCTTTCATGGTGGCGGTGATATTGTAAGTATAGCCTGCTGCAACTCCTGAAAACTTATCAATGGCAACATACCTTAAAATCTGATTGCTACTTGACCATGTCGCTGGTTCTCTTCCTTCTTTGTACTCACCTTCCCACCTTTTGTTTAAAGGTGCTGGGCCGGTAAATGGCTCATTAAATATGATTTCAGTCTTAGCTATTGCTAATGGATTGGCATTTTCAACAACCACGATGGCTTTATACACATTACTACCTGAACCCGATTCAACCATCCGCACACGTCTAATCGGTCCATATGAAAGCGTTTTCTCAACTGCTGTTTCTGTTGTAACTGCTTCTCCAATTTGTTTGCCGGCAGCATCATACATTGAAATTGTCATACTGTAAGTAAATCCAGTTGGATCACCCTTCATTAACCATGATTCATTCCAAACATGAAAATTCCATTTTTGATCAGACGGAGCTTTCTTTAGATTATAAATCGTTTCAATTGGTTTTGGACCTATAAAAGGTTCATTAAATCTTACCTGAACCGCTGTAACAATGCCTGCCGGATCATTTTCTATCACAACGGACGTTTCGCCCTGCCAATCATCTACAAAATTAACAGTTCCGGTAATTCGAATATTTGTATGTTTTGGTAGCTGCAAGGCGCTGCTCCCATCCGGCAAAACGAAAGCATCGTAGTTATATGATTTTACTGGGACACCGTCAGTTTTAAAATATTGGATTTCTACTTGAACTATGGTTCCACTGGCAGGCAAATTTGGAAGACGTAATCGAACGGTATGCCCAGGGGCAAAAGAATCCTCAATCGTATGAGCTATTTTACCATTTAAAAATTGAGTCAACTTGATCTTTCCCACGGAGGGCAAATCGCTACCTGCCAACTGATGATCTTTCAGGATCAAAATAGGCTTCCCGTTTTCATTGGTCTTAAAAGTAAGCTCAGGCAAACCATTTTCCTTTAGGGTAGATTTAGTTTGCAGTAAGTCCGCGTTCAAGACACCGGGATTCTGCAGCCGCAAACTCTCCCTATCTAAGGTAGACTGGTCTTGTAAAAACTGATCTTGACAACCTAAAGAAAGTAGGGCAACTAGAATAAAACAGATTCTTAAGAAGCTTTTCATATTTGTTAATTATTTTATCAGTAAAAATAAATGGCCTGATAAAACCATGCTCTTAGGATTAGCAATAGCGCTCTTCCAATTGATGATTGGTTGCTTTCAACCAATGAATGGTAATAGAAAGCATTCTAATTGACTATCACTTGATCAAAAACAAGTACTTTTGACACGTGGCAACTAAAAAAACTATTAAACAGATGCTCCTTACTCTTGGCTTAATGGCATCGCTGGTTATTGTGTCTTCGGGGTTATTCTATCTCATACCAGAAAAATTCATTTTTCAGCCCAAAAAACTAGCTTTTGATCATCGATTCCAATTTGACCAGCCGTTTGAAGAACACTTTATCAAGACTCCAGATGGTCAAACACTGAATGCCATTTTCTTTAGATCCCCGACTGCTTCTAAAGGGTTTATTCTCTACTTTCACGGCAATGCGGGCAACCTGCAGCGATGGGGTGAGTATGCCGTTGACTTCACCGAACTGGGTTATGACATTCTAATGATCGACTACCGAGGCTATGGAAAAAGCAGTGGTAGACCCAGCGAAGTCGATTTCTATAGTGACGCGCAGGTAGTCTTGGATTGGGCGAAAGCGAACATCCCATTCACGCGCTTAATAATTTATGGCCGATCGCTCGGTTCGGGTGTGGCTACTCAACTGGCCATCAAAAACCCGCCTGATCTGCTTATTCTTGAAACACCCTTTAATGAGTTAAGAGGCGCGATCAACACTCCGATGCAACCATTGCTTGCGCTTTTTCCTGCACGATATCATTTTCCAAACGATAAGAATATTCCCCTGCTAAAATGCCGAAAAGTAATTTTTCACGGAACGCTGGACTGGGTCGTCCCGTTGTCTTCTGCGCTCAAACTCAAGCCATTATTGAGTCCGGACGACCGCTTCTTTATTGTTGAAGGAGGTGGGCACCGAAACTTGAACAAATTTAAAGTGTTTCAAACTGCACTGAAGGAGGTTTTAAACTGAGTTCGTTCAGAGCTTCCGAAATTTGAGCAGGCACTACCATTTCTATTGCCTAACGACATCAGAGAATATTTTCCTATCTTGGGTTCAATGGTCTGGCTATTTTTATTCACGGGTATCTATATTGGCTTCTGCCTATTCTTTTATTTTTTCCAACATCTCTTTTTTTTTCGTCCAGAAAAACTAACCAGAGCTTTTGAATACAAGTATGCTTTCCCCTTCGAAGAATTAGATTTCGAAATGGAAGATGGCGGGCGAATCAATGCGATCTATTTTAAGGTGCCTAACTCAAGGGGAGTTGTTTATTACTTAAAAGGAAATTCTAAAAGCATCAAAGGATGGGGAAAGTTCGCGAAAGATTTTTTGAGTAACGGGTATGATTTTTTTATGATGGACTATCGTGGCTTTGGTAAAAGCCAGGGGAAACGAAGTCAGGAAAAAGTATTCAACGATGCTCAGTTTATCTACAAATGGCTAACAAAAAGCTATCCTGAAGAAAAAATAGTTTTATACGGAAGATCTTGGGGCAGTGGTATTGCAGCGCGAATTTCCTCTTGGAATAAACCTCGCATGCTCATTCTGGATTCTCCTTATTTTAGTTTCTTCTACAACATTAATCGGTATATATTTTTTACTCCTCTTCGGTGGATGCTGAAGTATGATATCAGAACAGATCAATATTTAAAAACAACGGAATGCCCCATACACATTATTCATGGCACTAAAGATCGATTAATTTCTTTTGAACAAAGTGAAAAATTAAAAACATTGTATCCCACAAAAATTGAGTTGCATGCTATCGAAGGGGCTCGGCATAATAATTTGCCTGATTACTCCGAGTTTTTTGAGATTCTCTATTCTGTTTTGTATGTAAAACCAAAAGCATAAAGATAGAATACCGATGGCCATTGTAACTAAAAAAGTTGATTTCACCCGTGTCTTTGAATTGATTCATTATCAAAAAGAAAAATACCCTAATCAAAAAGCTTTCAATTCATTTTCACAAGGTCAATGGAAAAGTCAATCCACGGAGGAAATTCAAAACAGAATAAATGCACTATCCTGTTGGTTTTTAGCAAATCAATTCAAAGCCGGAGAAAAAATTATTTTCGTTCCTGTCATTGGCAGTCCTGACTGGATGATATTGGACTTCGCTTGCCAGCAAGTAGGTCTTGTAGTAGTACCTATTCATCCCACATTGAACGAAAATGAATTTAATGCGATTGTTACCGAAACGGAAGCGCGACTGTGCATCACACTGGATGAAGGGCTGTACTTTAAATTCTTCTCCTTCAAAGAAAAAATAAATGCTGGCCTTCAACTATTTCATCTGCAACCCGAAAAAGTAAATTTTTTTAAACCAATTCAAGAGTCTAAAACCAGTCACGACCTGATGACTGTTGTCACTTCCTTCCGAAACACCATCGGAGAAGACGATGTAGTTACCCTACTTTACACATCTGGAAGTACTGGTCTGTCTAAGGGTGTGATGTTATCCCATCGGAATATCGTAAACAACATCAAGGCAGTTTTAACAATTCTACCACTTGAGCCAGGAGATCGAGTGTTAAGCTTCCTGCCTTTCAGTCACATCTTCGAAAGAGCCTCCTGCTATGTATATATTGCTTTTGGCGCATCGCTCTATTTTAGCCAAAATAAAGAAAGCTTTGTAAACGATTTTAAAACGGTTCGTCCCATTTTTTGTAGTAGCGTGCCGCGCGTGCTTGAAAAGATGTATGACTATATGGAAGAGCAAACGCTGGGAAAAAATATTCTTAAAAAGAAGTTGATTACGTGGGCCATGAATGTAGGCAAGCACTACGGACCAGAAAAAAAACTAAAACCAATATACCAGTTGGAGCTCATCATGGCACGTTTGCTCGTTTTGCGGCAATGGAGAAAACGTTTGGGCGGAAAAATAAAACACATGGCAGTAGGCGCAGCTTCCCTCCGGCCAGAAATAGGAAGGCTCTTTTCTGCTGCCGGTATATATATCGTTGAAGGATATGGTATGACGGAGGCTGCTCCACTTATTTCTATGAACCGATTTGAGCCAGGCCTCAATCGATTTGGTACGGTTGGATTGGCATTACCAGGTATCGAAGTTAGAATCGACAACCCAAACGAAAACAACGAAGGAGAAATTCTCGTGAAAGGCCACAACGTAATGAAGGGCTATTATAAAAAACCAGAATTAACAGCTGAGACAATCACACCCGATGGCTGGTTTCATACAGGTGACATCGGTAAATTCGTTTATCAGCGCTTCCTAAAAATTACTGATCGAAAGAAGGACATTTTTAAAACTTCTTCAGGTAAATACGTAGCACCCCAGCAGCTAGAAAATCATCTGAAGCAATCTCTCTTTATCGAACGCTGCATGATTATCGGATTTCAGCGTCCTTATGTCACTGCCCTGATAGTCCCTCAATTTGAAAGTGTCATGTCATGGTGCGATCAAAATGATATCCATTGGACGGCTCCACAATTTATGGTTCACAATATCAAAGTGCGTGCAAAATTTCAACAAGAGGTAGACAAGCTCAATGAAGAACTGCCACACTACGAAACCATTAGAAATTTTGTTTTATGTCATCAGGACTGGAGTATTGAAAAAGGAGAAGTAACACCAACCTGGAAACCCATCAGAAGTCAATTAGAGAAAAACTATCAAGTGGATATAGCCAAGATGTATCAATAATCTAGCAAAAGAAGCAAAACACTAATTCCTTTTTTTACCTATTTGCCTCTCTAGCTCAATAATCGTTTTCTCATACTCAGATCTTTTCCGAGTAAAGTCCTCTTGAATAGATTGCATTTCTTCCAGATTTTGTTGTAACTCTTCTTCACGCACTTTCATTTCTTCCGCTTGTTGCTTAGCCTCGGTCAACAGCTGAGATGTGTGCTGAGCCAGTTGGGTGGTATGAACAGTGGTTGTCAATTGGGAAGACAATAATTCAATGAATTTGATCTTGTGTGCAGGGATCATTCTAAATGCAGCCAACTCGATTACTCCTACACATACGTCTTCATGCACCAATGGGACCAAGACAAGAACTTCTGGAGAAGCCTCTCCTAAACCTGAAGTTATCCGCTGATAGGAGGGCGGTAGATTCGGAATAATAACTGTTTTTCTTTCAGTGTAGCACGCCCCTACCTGGCCAGATTCCGAAGAAATGCGCATACGAGCATTTTCAAAACCATAATTGGCTCTCTTTACAAGTTCAGTGCTTGACTCGTCAAACAAATATATTGCACCAGCCATTACTTCACATCGCTTAACCAATGCAGAAATAATCCCTTGGCAAAGCTTATCCACATTGTCTTTGCTACTACTCAAAATGTTACTTATCTGCAACATTGATTGATCAATCCATGCCTTTTCTATGTTTTTGTTCTGTTCAGCCAATACGGCTCTTCTCTCTAAATCTAACTCATTGTGAACTTTGTTAAGCTCTGCTTGTAGGGTCTGGCGAATCAGTTCTTTATCACGTTTGATGCTTTGGTTGCGGAGTCGAACGACTAAATAAACCACAAAAAGCGCCACCAAAAACACAAACAAATAAAACCACCATGTTCGCCAAAACGGAGGAATGATTTTTACCTTTAACGAAATACCCTTCTCGTTCCAAACGCCATCATTGTTAGACCCTTTGATGTGCAGTATATAATTTCCTGGGCTTAAATTAGTGTACGATATACTTCTCTTATCTCCAATGTAGTTCCAATCTTTATCAAAGTTTTCTAAATAGTAAGCATATAAGTTTTTTTCGGTTGAGTTAAAATTGAGGGAGGCAAATTGAAAACTTATAACGTTTTGGTCATAATTCAATCTTAACTCGTTAATAAAATTGATATTTTGATCTAACAAGGAATTGGGCTTCACACTCAGTGGCTTATTAAAAATCTCGACATCCGTAATCACAACTGGTGGCACAGTTGCATTGTCGGTAATTTCATTTGGGTTGAATACGTTAAGACCATTCACACCTCCAAACAACATGGTGCCATCTTTTGTCTTACAAGCAGCACCCCAATAAAATTCATTACCCTGCAAGCCTTCAGTTGCATCGTAGTTTCGAAACATGCGACTCGTTGGGTTAAACCGTGATAAACCATTGTTTGTACTAAGCCATAAGTTTCCCATATCATCTTGCTTGATACCGAAAATAGTATTGTTGGGTAATCCATTGTCTTCTGTAAAGGACGAGATGGATTGATCGTTCAGATTCAAACAATTCAGCCCACCGCCAAACGTACCGATCCAAAGAAGTTTTTTATTTTTATCCAAACACAAAGAAATGACGTGTTCGCTGGACAAATAACTTGCCGCTGTGGTATCTGCTGTATAGTAATTGATTGCTTTGCGGTCAGCTGAGATTTGATTTAATCCAAACCAAGTACCGATCCATATGCTTCCATCGTCTGTTTCCACAAATGCCTGTCCTTGCACATTGCTTCCTTTTAAACTGATCGGGAATTGAGGCTGTTGAAATGGTTTCCATAATGCATTGCTTTCATCGAACTGACTTAGTCCATTTTCAGTTCCCACCCACAAAATACCGGTCTTGTCACGATGAACAATTTGGATTCGATCATCGGGCAAAGAATTTAAATCCCCTTCATGTCGATAAGCAATACTTTTCTTTGTTATTGGATTATAGTGAAACAGGCCCGCGCCCCAACTACCAATCCAGAAAGTTCCGTCTTGATCCTCAAAAATATTGGATATCTCTTTGCCGCCCAGAGGAAATACAGTAAAGGTATTTGTGTTACGGTCTAACACATTTAATCCACCTCCCTGTGTGCCAACCCATAGTTTACCTTTCTTGTCTTCAAAGATCGAACGGATTAAATTATGACTGATTGACCCCGCCAGAGCCGAATGCTGATAAAGTTGAAAACTCTTTTTAGAAAATAGTTTATTTACACCGCCACCCTCATGACCTACCCAAGTCGTTCCCGTGTTGTCTGTATAAAGAGCACGAACCGAGTTTGTTGAGAGGCTATACTTATCGGATGGGCTAAATTTTGAAGAGATTAGTTTTCCATCGTTCAAAATGGTGATGCCTTCATTGCTACCTATCCACAGCCCTCGCGATGGCTCATGGTGCAACGCATAGATGGAGTTCAAAGATGATGTAGTATTCTTCGGTTCAAATTTGGAATATTCTGCAGACTCTTCGCTAAATTGAAAGAGTCCAGCATTTTCTGTCCCAATCCAAATTTTTCCTGTACCATCTTGAAACAAAGCTCTAATGCCGCCTTCAGAAAGTGAGCGGGGCGACCCCGCTCCTGGGACAAAATTCCTAACAGAAAGGCTAGCTGTATCCACTCGATTGATGCCAGCTGAACTAAACCAGATGGATCCATTCTTATCTTCCAGAATAGCCAGAACAGGAACATATTTATTTTCAGCAATTCGAGTAAACTTGTTGGTATGAGGATCTAATCGATTAAGACCATTTGACCAGGTTCCAGCCCAAACCATTCCTTTGGCATCAACATGTAATGACCATACTGCATTTCCGCTGATAGTTGTTTGATCCTCCGGTAAGTTGCGATAGTGGGTAAATTGCTCAGTACGAATATTGAACTTATCTAGACCACCACCCTGAGTAGCAATCCAGAGATTCCCTTTCTTGTCTATTTTTAAAGCTCTGACATTATTGTCACCCAACGAATTTTTATCCTTTAATATGTTCTTATAAACGCGGGTTTCATAGCCGTCAAATCGAATCAAACCATCTTGCGTTCCAAACCACAAAAAGCCAATACTATCTTGAACGATGGCTGAAATAGACCGGTTTTCGAGCCCCTTAACTTGGGCTAATCTATCGAACTGAATTTGATCTTGACCAAAAGCAATGTAGAGGTTGGTAACCATCAAAAGGCTGACCAGTTGCAGGGAGCATTTGATGTTAGAAATGAAGTAATCTTTTAGCATCCGTAACAATTATATCAAGCCAAGGCACAAACAATTTATAAGCAAAAGCCGAAATATGAATATGCTTCAATAACTTTATAAATAAATTCGTTTAAGAAATCTCGTTTAATAAAGAAAGATATGAATAAAATATTCTCCGAAAAAGCACCAAAAGCTATTGGTCCTTACTCACATGCGATTCAATCGGGTAACTTAATTTTTTGTTCGGGTCAAACTCCCTTAAACCCAGCTACGATGTTAATAGAAGGAGCAACGGTAACTGAACAAACCACTTTAGTGCTAACCAATCTTGAAGCAGTATTGATTGCGGCAGGCTGCACGCGCGCCAATGTTTTGAAAACATCGGTGTTTCTTAAAAACTTTGCTGATTTCGAAAAAATGAACAAAGCCTATGAAGCTTTTTTTGGAGATCATAAGCCGGCAAGAACTACCGTGGAAGTCAGCCGACTTCCACGTGAAGCCCTGGTTGAGATTGAATGTGTAGCCGAGGTGCCGAAGATCTAAGCGGCCACTTCTTCTTTAATTACCACTTTCTCCATTACATCTCCTTGGCGGATGGCATCAACGATGTCCACTCCTTCCACTACTTTTCCAAATACAGTGTGATTGCGGTCTAAGTGTTTGGTATTATCACGCGAATGACAAATGAAGAATTGTGATCCCCCTGTGTTGCGTCCGGCATGGGCCATCGAAAGAACTCCACGATCATGGTATTGATTGTCACCTGTTAACTCACAATCAATTTTATAACCAGGTCCGCCATTGCCTATTCCATTTGGGCAACCTCCCTGAATCATAAAATTGGGAATCACCCTATGAAAGGTAAGTCCGTCATAAAAACCTTTTTCAGCTAGAGTAATAAAATTTTTGACTGTGTTAGGAGCATCTTTCTCAAAGAAATTAATCTTCATGACTCCCTTTTTAGTGTGGATTTCTGCTATCTTCATTGGTATTATTAAATTTTGAGCAAGGTACTAGCAGATTCTCCAATTGCCAACAACTATATGAAAACCTGCCCGAGTCAAAAAAGGATGTATCCTACTAAAGAAATTGCGGAAGATGCTCTAATCGAGGCACATACACGGTTCGAATACGGCAAACAGGGTGGCCCTATCGCGGTCTATCTTTGTGACGATTGTGGATACTTTCATTTCACCTCACAAGGCACCCCCAATAAAAAGTTAAAAGACCACATAGAGAGTGGAAAACTAAGAACTCAAAAACTTGCGCAGCAATGGGAATCAAAAATCAAAAAAAGGTTCTGACTCTACCGAATCACCGGAAGAAAATGAATTTCAAAGACCAAAATCTTTGAAACTAACCTGCAAACGCCAAAAAGTGGCATTAAAAAAAAGACGGGCTAGCCTGGTTTCATTTCGAATTGACAGTGGATAGATAGCCAAATTAACAAAGGCATGTAACCAACTATTCTTGTTGCAGGTTAGAGACAATCACGTCTCCGTTTTTTCACACTCAATTTAACAAACATTATTATGATTAGACTAGCTCTCGCGGTCGGGTTTCTGGCCGTATTCGGTATTGTGGCGTATGCAATTGTGTTGCTACTGACCAACTATTTTTCAAATAAAAACAACTCTAACAAAAAGTAAAACCCCTAATTCAAATGGACACAAACAACCCTATCGTTTCAAGAAAAACTATTGCATTTGGCGTGCTTGCCATTATCTTTCTCATCTTCTTCCTTATCGTCAATCCATTTTCATGGAATGACGCGGGGAACAGAACAGTGGTAGAACGAACCAATGGTCAACAGATCGTTCAATTCGCTCCAGGAATATTCTATGCGGGTTTTTTTGCCAAGGAAAAAGAATGGCCCAATCAAATCTCAGTTACGTATCAGGAGGTAAAACCTAAGCTAGATATTGAAGACAATGGAATTGAAGTCGGTCAAATCATGATCCGTTTTAGTGACGCTACTACAGCGGATGTGCGTGGTATCACGCAATTCATTTTACCATCCGATGAAAAAGAAATGATATTGATTCACAATACCCACCGCACGCCTCAGTCGTTGGTAGTAAAGAGACTTGCTCCATACACCAAGGAGTGTTTGCAGTCATCTGCCCAATTAATGAGTAGCGAAAAGCACTATGGTGGTGGGCGTGCTCAAATGGCTCAGGACTTTCTAGATCAGCTGAAAGAAGGAGTATATTTATTAAAGACAGAGGAGAATCTTGTGTTCGATTCTATGGAGATGGAAAAGAAAAGAGTATATCAGACAGAAATTCAATTCGACAAAAAGACAAATGTCCCCAAACGTAAACTTTCTTCCATAAAGGAATACGGTATTACAGTAGCTGACGCAGCAATCACTGACGTGGATTATGAAAATAAGGTCGATGAAAAATTAGTAAAAATTATCGATGCGGTTACCAAGTCATCTATTTCAAAACAAGAATTGATGACGGCTCAACAACAAACCTTGACTGCAAAAGCGAAAGGTGAGCAAGCATTGGTTGAAATTGAATACCAACAAAAACAAGATCAAACCAAGCAGGTTGTTGAAGCACAAACCAAAGTAAAGGTGGCCGAACAAGACAAGCTGCAACAAAAAATTGCCTACGAAGGCTCTATTTTGGAAGCAAAAAAGATCAAAGAGTTAGCAGATGCAAATGCTTATGCTAGACAACGAATCATGCAGGCTGACGGTGCGTTGGAGATGAAGTTAAAAGCCCAAGTAGAAGTGCAAAAAGTATGGGCCGATGCTTTTAGCAAATACACGGGAGCAGTGGTGCCACAAATCCAAACAGGAGGCGGCCCAACAACCAATGGCGCACTAAACTTCATGGATATCATGACAGCAAAAACGGCCAAAGATTTTGCGCTGGATTTGAAAAACAAAAATTAGGCGCAAAACAATCAACATAAAGGAGCGGGAGAAATCTCGCTCCTTTTTTATTTTCGGAATAGTAGCATTGTCCAACTTTCATTTCATCAAGTACTTCTCCAGAAATGATCGAGAATCTAGCACTTCTATATCCGAAAAGAAAAAATCATCTGCGTCCTCCGTAACAATGCATTTGCATTTAACTGCCTCTGCCGAGTAATATTCAAGGCCGTCTTCAAAATCACGAATGGCTTTATTCTGAATTGTCTTCCGTACCGCTGCTGCATCGACTGCCGCGATATTCAGTTTGTCACAGAGAATTTCCAGTTTTTTTTTAGCCACCAAAGTGCCGTTCTTCTTCTCGGCAAAATAAAAAGCAATGGCCAAACATATAGGTGATGTGTAAACCTGAAAACTTGGATTGCTGGCTAAACTCAAAACCCGCGATGAGTACGTGAAGAGTGGATATTCTTTGTTAAGAACTGAAACCAAAATATTCGCGTCCAGAAACAACTTCATTTCTTGGCTTTGAAATATTCTTTTTTTAATGACTGACGAGAACGTACTTTTCTTTGGTATTGTACTTGTCCCTCTGCCACCATACTTACCCAATCAGCCACCGGTAAATCTTCCAGTTGCTTGTATCTTACTTGGGTCATTTTAGAATAAAGAAACTCAGTCAGTCTTGATAAGCTAATGTTATTGGCATCGGCAAATTTCTTGGCCCGCATAATGGTGGCATCATCAAAACTTAATGTGATCTTGGCGTCCATAATTAAATCCATTTATTATACGACAAAATTAATTATTTTATACGTATAAAAAAATTTCACTTAATTTTACCTTTGAAATAAATAGGAATGAAAATAGGTCTTCTGTCAGATACACATAGCTTTTTAGACCCAATGATTTTTGAGTACTTCAAAAACTGCGATGAGATTTGGCATGCAGGTGACATCGGAGATCCGGAAATAATTCATTTAATAGAAAAAGTAAAACCACTAAAAGCCGTGTTTGGGAACATCGATAACAAAGAGCTACAAAATTCACTCCCAGAAGACCTCTGGTTTCCGTGTGAAGGATTGAGCATTTGGATGACTCACATTGGCGGTGCACCTCCCAACTACAATCCTCGAGTAAAAAAAATTCTAAAAGAAAAAGTACCCGATGTTTTTATTTGCGGTCACTCGCACATTCTGCGAGTAAAGAAAGACCCTGCCTACAAGGATATGCTCTACATCAACCCAGGAGCGGCAGGCAATCATGGATTCCATACCATCAAAACGGTCATTCGATTTGAAATAAAAAAAGCTTCCATATTTAACATGGAAGCCATTGAACTCGGAAAAAGAGGTGCTCTTTAAGTCTTTTAGTCCCTGTATAACACAGCTTTAACTGCTTTCACCGTTCTAGCAACATTTGGCAAAATAGCGTCAATCAACGTAGGCGCATAAGGTAGTGGTACATCAATGCTATTGATACGGTGGATTGGGGCATCCAAATAATCAAAAGCATGTTTTTGGATATGATACGTGATCTCAGAAGAGATGGCCGCAAGTGGCCACGCCTCCTCCACAATAACCAGGCGATTTGTTTTCTTAACGGATTCGACTACTGTAGCATAGTCGATAGGCCTCACACATCGTAGATCGATTACTTCAGCAGAAATACCATCCTTCCCCAACTCAACAGCCGCTGCCAAAGCGACTTTCATGATCTTCCCGAAAGAAACGATTGTTACGTCAGTACCGGCTCGTTTTATATCCGCAACTCCAAACGGAATTAAATACTCTTCTGTAGGAACTTCACCCTTATCTCCATACATCAATTCCGACTCCATGAAAATAACCGGATCGTTGTCGCGGATGGCTGTTTTTAAAAGCCCTTTGGCGTCATAAGGTGTATAAGGTACTACTACTTTTAGACCAGGCGTATTGGCAAACCAATTCTCAAAATTTTGCGAATGCTGCGAGCTAAGCATACCGGCATTTCCGGTAGGTCCACGAAAGACTATTGGAATATTAAACTGACCGCCTGACATCGACAGCATCTTAGCCGCAGAGTTGATTATTTGATCGATGGCTACTAACGAAAAATTGAAGGTCATAAACTCGATAATCGGTCGAACACCATTCATCGCTGCACCTACTCCTAATCCGGCAAAACCCAATTCAGCAATGGGGGTATCAATGACCCGTTTGGCACCAAACTCATCCAGCATTCCCTGGCTTACTTTGTAAGCGCCATTGTATTCAGCTACCTCTTCGCCCATTAAAAAAACGCTGGGATCCCGTCTCATCTCTTCGCTCATGGCCTCGCGCAATGCTTCTCTAAACTGAATCTCTCTCATAGAAATCGGATTATTATTTAATGAACTGATGTTACGCAAAATTGAGTTTGAGTTGAGTTCCAGCTTTTAGTTTTTTGAGTTCAGTTAGGGCTTTTTCCATAGCCTTTGTGTACAGGATTGCTTTCATGGCAAAATGG
>VYLL01000051.1_pt1 | contig 55252 bp, 38 predicted proteins | sample 5114301 | NCBI WGS metagenome assembly VYLL01 (sample SAMN12291809, study PRJNA351875) | freshwater metagenome | isolation source: freshwater lake | place: USA: Michigan, MSU2 Lake | collected 2011-08-16 | reverse complement strand
GCGCCTCGCCCGCGCCGGTCATCCCCGCCGCCGTCGCGCCACCGCCCGCGCCAGCCGCAGGCTCCGCCGGTGACATCGCCGGCTTGCCGCGTTCCGGCTTCGCGGGCTTCACGCCCGACAACTTCGCCTCGTGCGCCTTGACCTTCCGCTGCGTCTGATCCAAACTCGGCGTGATGTTCGTCTGCCCCAGCAGCTCCGCACACAGCGCCCGCCAGAACGCGCCGTCATAGCCGCGCTCTTTCCAGTCGCTCTCCTCGCGCAGCGACACCATGCCCGTCCGCCGCAGCGTCTGATTGAACGCGATCAGATAAATCAACGACGCCAGCGCCGCCAAGTCATCGCGCAGCGTCTTGCCCCCCACGTCCGTTGCCAGCGGGTCCGCCAGCCACACCTTGGGCACCGCCGCCTTCGCCCGCTCCTCCTCCTCCACACCCCGCGGCATCGGCGTCGCATCCAAAAACACGTTCTGCGGCTTCAGGCTCCCGTGCCCGCGCCGCATCCCGTCCTCCATCGACCGCAGTGCCGCCACCACGCCGCCGATGATCTTCGCGAACATCTGCTCGTCCACGTGCAGCTTGCGCACCGTGAACAGCGTGTCCAGATTCTGCGAACGCTCGTCCCCCGTCGCGTACAGATCCGTCGCGTAAAACGCCCCGGCCTCGGTGGTCGCGGATTCGTGGATCGGTGCCCATCCCGCCCCGCCGCGCTTCTGGATCTCGACCTGCTTGAGAAAATCCTCAATCGCGCCCTGATCGCGCTCGCCGGTCAGGTCATCAACCGCGATGCGCTCCTTGACGACAAAACGCGCCTCGTCGCCGGCCCCTTCGCCCGACACGCGCCGCGCGACGTACACCCGCGTGCCGCCGCTGGGGCTCAGCTCGCTCACGGTTTCAAAGCTGCCGAACCTTGGCATGCAAAAACTCCGCGCCGCCCGAGACACTGTCGGGACGGCGCATCGTACCAGCCGCGCTCAGCACCGGGCACGCGCACACAACGCCGCGTGCCCGCAGGCGCAACTCCGACTCACTTCTTCTCAGGCTTCAGGTTGAGCACGTTCACACCGCCGCGCTGCACCTCGAGACGGATCCGCTCGCCCTCATAGCGGTTCGGATCCAGCGGCAGCTCCTTGCGCCACGCGACATCCTTGCCCGTCGCGTCCTCACCGGCGACAAACGCGAACACGTACAGATGCACCGCCTGACGCGACAGCGCGCTGGTCCAGAACGCGTCCTTCTCGCTCACGCTCTGCGACGCCCCGCCACCGGGAACGAAGTTGATCGTCTTGGCCGTGCCGTTCTGCGTTGCCGCCGCCCGATCCGCGTCGCCGCCGCGGAACCACTCACGCACCGCCTTGCTGGCAAACTTGGACTGCTCGCCAGCGCCGACGCCGACCAGGTCCACCTGCACGCTCCGCCCGGCATCAACAACGTCCTTGGCCAGCGTCACCTCGATCGGCATCGCGTCCGCCCGCGGCCCCCCGGCGCAGCCGCCAAACGCCGTCGCCATCATCAACACCGTTCCCAGCACGATCAGCCGCATCATCGATTGCATCGCAAGCTCCTCTGAAAATCTCACCACGCCCGCCCAAGTGGGACGGGCATTCCGTTCACATGCACATCCGCACAATGTCGTGAAGCTCCGCGTCCGCCGCCGGATCGCTCACGATCATGCTCCGAACCTTCCGCACCAGAGCATACAGATCGCTCAGCAACGGATCAAAGACCTTCTCGATCGCCGCCGCCGGCGCATCACCCAGATCACGGCACGTGCTGTCCGGCCCGATCCCCGGCGCCGCCCGCACCAAGGCCGCCAGCACCTCGCTCCACAATCCCAGCGGCACAATCTCCATGGCTTGCGACGGCGTGAGCTTCACGCTCGTCACCCGGTGCGGCCCCAGCGCATCGATAAACCGCTCATCCGCCGCGAACACCGCGCGCACGCGCTGCGCCAAACCCTTGCCCGCGTCATGATCCGCCGAGACTTGTCGCGCGAGGCTCAAGAACTCATCCAGCGCAACCGCCACGCTCGAATCGCCGTTGACCAAGAGCGCCCGCACGCCCAGCACCATCAGCGCATACAGATCACTGGGAGTGCTCAACAGCGGCGCGACCTCAAAGAAGACCTCCGGAAGCTGCGCCCCCTCGCTGGCCTTGAGCTCCGCGACAATCTCTGTCGGCAGCTTCATCGGCACCGACCGCACCCGCAGCTCGCCCGCCGCCATCGCGGACCGACCCTCCAGCGTCGCGAACAGATCCACACGCCCCGCACCCGTTCCGAAACGCATCCACACGCTGTCGCGCGCGCTGGCGGTCACGCGTTCCTGCGTCGTCAACGTCCCCTCCAGAATCATCATCTCGTCCTGAAGCTGCACACGCCGGATCCGCAGCTCGCCCCACGCCCCGCCCGCGGCTCGCGACGAGCTCGCCGGGTTGTACACCCCGCGCGTCTCTTCCAGCACGCCATACAGCTTGCGATCCGTCATCTTCACCGGCAGCGCCACCGCGCACCCCGGCACCGCCAGCGCCAATCGCGATGACCACAGAAACGGCAGCCCCGCCGCCCCCGCGCCAAGGTGCATCCGGAAACTCTGCGCCGTGATGTTCAGCAGCGGCTCCTGCGTCGCCGCCGTCGTCGCCCGCACCGCCGCCGTCGCGTCGCACAGCAGCGACAGCTTGTGATACAGCGTCTCCAGCACGCGCCCGGTGTTGCCATGACGCGACAGGAACAGCATCCCCGCCTCGTCCCCCGCCCCGCCGGCGTTCTCCACCACGCGGCTCACCGCCCGCGACGCCGTCTGCAACATCGAGATCGATCCGTCCTCCGTCCCCAAGAGCGTCAACGACTGGATGTAGTTCTCCAGACCCACCGGCGCGTGCGGCGTCACCATCAGCAACCCGCCGCCCGGATTGAACACCACCACCTCCGTACTCACGCCCATCGCCTCGCGCAAGTCCGCCGCCGCCGTCGTCCCCGCCGGGCTCGGCGCGCCGTCAGTCAACGCCACCAAGGGCGAGGTCGCGTCCATTTCCGGCTGATACAGGTACCGGTGCAGGGTCGTGCCATACGCCGGCAAGTTCTTTGTCGTCAGCAGCCCGTCATCCTCACACAGCGCCCAGGCCTTGCCCGTGCGCGGGTCCACCGCGCGCATCGCCACGCCACGCCGCAGATCGACCAGCGTCGGCTCAGGGTGTACGTCCTCAAACCCCGTGCGCACGATCCCCATCGGCGACTGCTCCGCGAATCGCTCGCAGCGGCTCGTCCAGCGTCGATCCAGAATCGCGTTGTTGAGCACTTCCTTCGCCGTGGACATCCGCGGGCTGCTGGTGTCAAAGTTCTGGATCCAGATGTCCAGCCACTGCTGCACGCGCCCGCGCGCATCGGCGATGCACCCCAGCACCACGCTGGCGTCATACGTTTCACGCAGCGGGATGTACGGCCCGCCCGGCCCCGCCAGCATCCGCGTCCCCGTGCCCGACGAGCCCAGCGGCGCCGCCGTCCGCACCACCACGCACAGCCGCACCGGCCCCGTGCTGGGCACGATCGGCGCCGCCACGCACCCCGAGGGCAGCGTCGCCGGCAACTTCTGATACACCAGCGCTTGTGACGCGATTGCCGACACGACCGCCTCCTTTAACTTCCCCCCGCCCGCACGCTGACCGTGCGCACAACTCGTCCCAAGTCACGCGGACTGGACCGGCGAGTATACAAACCCGGCATCATCGCGTGTCGCTCGCGCCCGCTTTACCAGAAACCCGCCGCCGATCCGTCGCGGCAGTTCCTCGTCCCTCCCCACTCCACCTTCGATACACTCGCCGGAGAACCCCGCTATGAGCGATCAAGGCTGGAACACGCCGAACGACCCGTCATCGTCCCCGGACCAGCCCGGTGGTGAGGACAACTTCTGGGCCAAAGCCTCAAAGTCGTCCAAGCCCAAAAAGTCCGCGAGCACGCGCACCGCCTCCGACGACGCCAACTGGGGCACGACCGTCGATCCCCGCGCCCGCCGTCGCCGCCTCATCCGCCGCGCCCTCTGGATCTCGCTCGCGGTCGTCCTCGTCCTCGCCCTCACACTCGCGCTCCTGCTGCCCACCATCGCCTCCGCCTTCGTCCCCGGCATCGTCCGCCGCGCCGCCGCCGATCAGATCTCTGGCACCGTCGAAGTCTCCGGCGTCAGCCTCTCCTGGTCCGGCCCGCAGGTCATCGAAAAACTCACCCTCCTCGACGGCGTCGCCCCCGTCGTTGAAGCCCGTATTTCCGCGCCCGTCAGCCTCTGGTCCCTCATCGCCGGTCACTACAACCTCGGCAAGGTCGAACTCTCCTTCGACGCCGAAATCACCCGCGACAAGCAAGGCCTCACCAACCTCCAGCACGCCCTGGCCCCGCCGAAAAACGCCCCGCCCTCCGTCCCCAGCAAAGACCCCGCTCGCATCCCGCCCAGCCTCATCGCCACCCTCGAGATCTCCGACAGTTCGATCACCCTCACCGACGAATCCGTCCCCGGCCAGCGCGCCCGCCTCCGCAAACTCAACGCCGAAGTTGAACTCGAAGTCGCCAAGACCCTCAAAGCCGCCCTCAAAGGTGTCGTCGAAGGAACGACCAAAGACCCCTTCGGCACCATCGAGCTTGACGCCCGCCTCAATAAATGGTCCGACGACAGCGGCCTCATCACCCCCAAAAAACTCACGCTCGACCTCGCGTTCAAAGCCGAGCAACTCCCCGCCCCCGCCCTCGACCTCTTGGCCTCCATGCATGGCCGCCTCGCCCGCGCCCTGGGCGATCGCGTGGACGCCACCACCGTCATCGCCTATGCCCCCGCAAGCTCAACCGCCGCCATCCGCGTCTCCTCGCCCCATGCCAGGGCCGACCTCCTCGTAGCTGCCGATGCCTCGCGTCTCACGCTCACCGCTGAGTCGCCCATCCGCCTCAGCGACACCTTCGTGCGCGAACTCAGCACCGGCGCGCAGGACGCGCTGGCCAAATCCGGCGTCGTCGAACTCGACCGCTGGCCCGGCCTCGTCCTCACGCTCACCAAAGCCTCCATGCCCATCCCCACCGGTCCCGACGTCGCGCTCGGCGAGGCCGAGATCGACGCCGTGCTCGAAATCGAAAGCGCCGGCGGGCGCATCAAGCTCGACCCCGCCTCGCCCTGGAAGCCGCTCGAAACCCGCCCCGTCCGCGTGCAGCTCAAGGCCGAGCGCCTCATGCGCGAGCTGGCGATCAAGGCCGACGCCGGCGCGCTCGTTGCCGGTCAGGACGCTGGCACCGTCACCATCGATCTCACCGCCGCCAACGCCATCGACACCTATGCCCGCTTCACGCCCGATCGCCTCGCGATCAAAGGCTCCGCGCGCATCCGCTCCATCGCCACCGCGCTGCTGGAGCCTTTGGTCCTCAACACCGGCATCAACCTCGCCACCGACATCGGTCCCACGCTCGACATCGCCATCGAAGGCGAGCAGACCGCCGGCGCCCCCGCCGCCGCGATCACCATCGCCAGCACGCACCTGAACGCCAAAGCCCGCGCGACGATCACGCCCGAAAACATCCGCCTCACCGGCGAGCCCGGCACGCTCACCTGGTCCGCCGCCGGCGCATACCTCGCGCGCACGCTCGACCCCTCCAGCGGCTGGCAGCTCGACCCCGCCGGCACCGCCACACTCCGCATCACCAAGGCCACCTACTCCACCGCCGCCGCTAAGGGCAAACTCGGCCTCAGCGCCCTGGCCAGCGCCATCGAAGCCGACGCCTCGATCACACTCAACGGCCTGAAGCTCCGCCGCGTCGGATCACCCGTGCCCCTGCAATCCGAGCCCGCGCTCACCGCCGACGCCATCGACCTGCGCGACTTCAGCATCACCGCCGCCATTCAGCCTGACCGACCGCTCGTCCTGACCCTCCGCTCGAACGCCGCCTCCGGCGCTGCGCCCTTCCAGCTCGCCGCCGACGCCCGCATCAACCGTCCGTTGGACCTCCTCGCCGCCGCGCCCCTCGAAACTCGCATCCTCTCCGGCGGCGTCACCGCCGACCTACGCCTCACCGACACGCCCGCCGCGCTCGCCGGCCTGCTCGCGCCCAACATCGGCGCCCTCATCGCCGACCTCAGCGATGCGCTGGGCAGCCGCGTCAACGCCACCGCCGCGATCAAAGAAGAAGCCGGCCTCATCGCCCTTCGCGCCAGCGCCACGCTCGACCGCGCCACCCTCTCCCTCAACGCCGACCTGGGCAAAGGCTCCGCGAAAGTCTCCACGCTCTCGCTCACCTCGACGCTCGACCTCGCCTCACTCGACCGCCTCCTCAAGGCCCTCAGTGTTCCCAGCGGCACCGGCGACCTGCAACTCCAAGGCTCCATTCCGATCACGCTCTCGCTGAACCCCGTCACCATTCCGATCACCGCCGACCTCGTTCCGCAGCCGCAATCCGATCAAGTCCTCACCGCCACGCTCTCAACACCCGCGCCCACCAACTGGTCCATCACGCCGCGTGAGAGCACCGCCACCGTCTCCAGCGCCTTGGGCGACCGCGTCACCATCGAGCCCATCCTCCTTCAAATCACTGCCGCCCCCGCCACCCTCATCGGCGAAGGCGGCGTCGTTCGCGCCACCCTCACCGGCGGCGCTCGCTCCGCCGGCGGCTCGCGCCTGGGCGACCTCTCGCTCACCTCCTCCCTCGCCCTCGCCCAAGGCCGGCCCAACGGCCCATTCCAACTCAATCTCTCCGCCCGCGCCATCGACTGCGCCCTGCTCGGCGCGCTCATCGCCGACCCCGGCCTCCCCGTCGGCATCATCGGCCCCTCCGCCGACGCGCAGCTCGACCTTGACGCACGCCTCCTGCCCGACGCGACGTCCACCCGCCTCGACCGACTCACCGCCACCGCCTCAATCACCGGCGCTCGCACACGCACCGAGACGCCCCTCAAGCTTCGCCTCGCGCCCAGCGGCCGCGTCGAGCTCGAATCACCCCTCAAAATCGTCAGCACGCCCGACACCCAGTGGCTCAACCAGACCCTCACCCGCGCCCAGGCCGAGCCCCGCGCCGCCGACCCGGCTCGGCGAGTCGGCACCTCCGCAACCGCCAACCCCGCCACGCCCGCGCGCACCCCCATCACCTTCGCCAACCTCACCCCCATCGTCATCACCCTCGACAAGCTCAACCTCGCCTCCACACTCGCGCCCGGCCAGAGCCCCATGCCTGAGGAGTTCGACCTGCTCATCGAAACCTCGCAAGCCGCGCTTGCCGGCATCGACCGCGGCCCGCTCCGCCTCAGCGCCTTCAAACTCCGCACTCGCTGGACTGACCCGCGCCGCGCCGAAATCGCCCTCGACGTCGGCTCCGCTCAACTCGGCGATCAGCCCGCCACCGGCGCGATGAAACTCACCGCCACCCTCCGCGACGCGCTCTCATCCGCCGGCGTCTCCATGCAATCCGCGAAGATCAACGCCGACGCCCGCCTCCCGCTCATCCCCACCGCCCTCATCGACGCCCTCGCCGCTCAAGGCGGCATGCTCAACGAACTCTTGGGCAGTAGCGCCAGCCTCACCATGAAAGGCGCCGACTACGACGCCGCGAATAAACGCGGCTCCGCCGAAGTCACCGCCACCTCGCCCCGCGCCAGCGCCACCCTCGCCGGCACCTTTGACCCCGCCGCCTTCCGCTCCACCAGCCCCGTCGAAATCACCATCACCGAAGTCTCCCCCGGCCTCAGCGCCATCCTCGCCACCAAGCAGCCCGTCTTCGGCATCATCGAAAAACGCGAAGGCGACCAGCCCGCCCGTTTCACCTCCAGCGCCCTCAGCGTCCCGCTCGCCGGCGACATGTCACTCCTCGATGGCGACATGGTCATCGACCTCGGCGAGGCCCGCGTCGCGCTCTCGCCCACCATCGCCAAGCTCCTCAAGCCGCTCACCGCCACCGAAGGCGGCGCCAAACTCCTGCGCTACCCGCCGCTGAACGTCTCCGCACGTAAGGGCGTATTGCAACTGGCCAAGTGGACCTTCCCGCTGGATCAGTTCACCTTCCAAACCCAGGGCTCGATCGACCTCGTCAAACGCGAAGTCGATCTCATCACCTGGGTCCCCGCCGGCGCGCTCACCAGTGAAACGCTCGGCGCCGTCTCCCAGCAACTCAACACCCTCACCGGCAAGTCCTTCGCCACCATCGACGACAAAGTCCTCATCCCCCTCCGCACCCGCGGCAGCCTCAGCAACCCCTCCACCACTCCCGAACTCAGCGGCGAGACCCTCGACGAGTTCAAGAAACTCGCTGGCCGCCTCATCGAAGATCAGCTCAAATCCAAGGGCGAGGAACTCATCAAAGAACGCATCCCCGGCCTCGGCGGCACACCCGCCGGCCCCTCAACACCGGGCGTGCCGACCACGCCCGGCATCGCCCCGCCCAAGCCCTAAATCATGCCGCGATTCCTCGTTCACACCGACCCCACCTCGCCGCGCCCCGACCACGCGCCCCCGCCGCTCTACATGGACGCGGACCAGGAAGCCAGCGTCGTCGTCTTCATGCTCTCCCGCGGCATCCCCTACCACCACCTTGAACCCGTCGACGACCAGCTCCCCCTCCCCCCCAACGCCCGCCACCAGCGCGTGCCCGACCCCATCCAACCGCCAACGCCCGCGCGCCGCCGCCTGAAGCTCGCCGCCACCGGCATCGGCCTTGCGCTCTTCGTCATCGCCGGCTACTTCTTCGTCATGAAAGCCAAAGAGCACCTCACCCGCGCCCCAGCCAACCAACCCGCACCAAGCTGGCAACGTTAACCGCGTGCTTCTTCAATTTGGTCATTTGACCATTTGACCATTTGACCATTTGGCCTACTTCCCTGGCACCGGCAGCCCCAGCTTCACCAGCGTGCTCCGCAGGTCCGACCACACCTTCGTGCGGTTCTCCGGCGTGTACTGCCGCAGCAAAAACGCCGGGTGAAACGTCGGCATCACCGGCACGCTGAAGCCTTCGCCCTTGCTCGCGTCAGGATGTCGCCACTCGCTCCATTTGCCGCGCAGCTCGCCCATGCTCAGGTCGGTCTTGAGCACCAGTCGCGTCGCCGGCAGGCCCAGCGTCACGATCGCGCCGGGCCGCACCGCCAGAATCTGATCAAACAGATACGAACTGCAGCGCGCCGCCTCGTCCAGCGTCGGCGTTGCGTTGTTCGGCGGGCGCGTCTTGAGCACATTCGTGATGTACACGCTGTGCCGGTTCAGCCCCATTGCCAAGATCATCCGCGCGAGCAACTGCCCCGCCCGCCCCACAAACGGCCGCCCCGTGCGGTCCTCATCCGCCCCCGGCGCCTCGCCAATGAACATCAGTCTTGCGCACGGATCGCCCTCGCCAAACACGATGTTTGAGTGTGCCGTGACAAAGTGCTGGTGCGGCGCGTCCTTCTCGTAACGCGCCCGGATCTCATCCAGCGCCCGCTGCGCCGCCGCACGCTGCTCATCCACCAGATGCCAGTCCGTTCGCGCCGGCGGGATCAACTCGGTCTGGCCGTTCACCACCACCGCCGGTGCGCCGCCTGCGCCACCGCCGCTCGCACGGCTGCCGTCAGCTTGGGCCACCTTCGCCCCGCCCGCTCCCGCCGCCGGACCAATCGTGCGAAAGCACGGCACATACTCCACGCCCAGAAGCGAACTCGTCGCCGCGTTCTGCTTCACCGCTCGCTCAATCTTTACTCGCCCGCTCGCGCCAGCTTCCATGCGCGCAGCATACGCGCTCAGGGCACCACAGGGCGCGGCTCGCCCTGCGCGGGTGCTGGCGTCGCCGGGTCTGGTGTCTTGCTCGGATCAGCCGCAGGCGCGTTCGGGTCGTTCGTCATCGGCGCCGCGCCGGGCGTGTCGCTCGGGCGCTGCTCATTCGCCGGGCCGTCCTTCGGCGCCGCGTCGCCCGGGTTCTCCGTCGGCAAAGCCCGACGCTGCGTCGCCTGCGGCATCACACCCGTCGAGCCGGCCTGCCACATCGGGATCAGCACCGCCGACGCAAATGCGCCGACCACCAGCCCGATCACAAGCCCGGGCAAAAACGACGTCACAAACGGATTCGAGCGACGCGTCAACACCACGTCATGTGTCACCGGCGGGTTCTGCGTATCTACAGCGCTCATGCGTCAACTCCAGTGTTCACCAGGCATCCCGAACCGCGTCATCGACCACGACGCCACGCGCCGACCAGGCCGCGCCGAGACATCGTGTCTCGGCCCATCCACGCACGCCCCACCAGTATTTCACCGCCCCCCGCACAGGGACAAACAAAAACACCGATCAGGCACCAACTTCACAATTCGTTGACAATCCGTCAGCCCGGCCGTCCGCGGCTCCAGCTCACCCGCGCCCGCGCCGCATGCGATACACCCAGCGTGCGTAATGCCACAGACTCGCAACCAACGCGGCGCGTGTCTCCGGCTCGCCGCGCCCGAACGCGGTTTCGTACCGCCACTGCCAGTACGCCCCCTTGAAGCGAAAGCGCGAGATCGCACCAAGCCGCGCCAGCTCATACGCCGCGCCGAACTGTTCAATGACCCAGGCCAATCAAACCGCCTTTCACTTCGCCACTCTGCCACTCTGCCACTTGTTTCCCTCACCGCCGCCCGTTTGTCGCCAGCACCTGCCGGTAATACGACGCCACCTCCGGCAGCGCCTCGTTCAACGTCTGCACCGGCACGTACTCAAACAACTGCTTCGCCAGGCTCACATCCGCCAGGGAGTGTCTCGGGTCCCCCGTCCGCGGCACCTGAAACACCGGCTGCAACTGCGGCGTTCCAAACGCCTCCGCCATCATCCCGCACAGATCCAGCAGCCGCGTGCGCTTCCCACTGCCCACGTTCACCGCCTCGCCGCGAAGCTCCTTGCTCGTGCTCCCGGCCAGCAGCACCGCCGCGACCGCGCTGGCCACCGGCGTGAAGTCTCGCGTCTGCTCGCCATCACCGAAGATCACCGGCGGCTTCCCCGCCACCAGCGCCTTGGCCCACGCCGGGATCACCGCGGCATACGCCGAGTCCGCTCTCTGGCGCGCCCCGAACACATTGAAAAACCGCAGGCTCACCGTCGACAATCCATACGACGCCGACCACGCCCGCACCGCCGCCTCACCCGCCAGCTTGCTCGCGCCATAGGGCGACAGCGGCATCGGCAACATCGTCTCCACCCGCATTGCCCCACCCGAACCACCGACCGCGCCAGTGCTCCCGCCTGCCGCGCCAGCCCCGCCCGTCGTTCCGCCCGCGTCGCCATACACCGACGATGAGCTCGCGCTGACGACGCGCTTCACCGCGTTCCGCCGCGCACCTTGCAACACCCGCACCGTGCCCGTCGAGTTCACCGAAAACGTCCGCTGCGGCTCCGCCAGACTCAGCGGCACACTCCCCACCGCCGCTAGGTGCAGCACCAAGTCACACCCTTGCATCGCCTGATCGAGCGCATCATCGTCAAGGACCGAACCATGTACGAAGCGCACCCGCTTGGGCTCCAGCTCAATCAAGTCCGCGATGTGCTCCGCGCCGGAGTTGCTCAGATCATCAATGACGCTGATCGGCCCGGCACCGACCGTCATCAGCGCGTCCACCAGATGGCTGCCGATAAACCCGGCACCGCCAGTCACGCAGACGCCACGTCCTTTGTAAAGACCACTCAGACGCGACACAAGCTCAGCAGGCAGTTTCATGGCCGGGTCAAGTCTACCGAAAACCCCGCACCGATGTGCGGGATTCTCGGCAGACTGATTTCGACCCTGGCAGACGCTTACGACGGGCAGCCGTCAAAGAACGACTGGAAGAAGACGTTGTAGTCCCCCTCGGTCACGCCGTTGTTCGCTGATCCACCGGTGCCGCCCGTGCCAAATGGTGGCAGCGCCGTGCCCGCATCATCCGCGATGTCGCACCAGTACATCGCATCAAAGAACCCGCCAAAGAACGAGTTGTAATCACCCTCGGTTACGCCGTTGTTCGCAACGCCCGGCGCGGTGCGATCAAAGGGGTTGGCCTGATCGTCGGCGATGTCTGCCGGCGAGCAGCCCGTGGCCAGTTCGACCACGAACGCCTCGTTGGTGACGCCCGAACGTGAGGCCCAGCCGCAGATGGTCTTTCCATCGCCGGAGATCGCGGTCGCCGCAACCAGGCGTCGCCCGCCCAAATCCATGCCGTACGTCTCGGTCAGCAGGGTCGAGAGCTTCTGCATCCCACCAGCGCTCGTCCAGATGAACGCTTCAAAGCCCAGCTCGCTGCCGCTCTGACCGACGATGGTCGCGCCGTCATCGCTGACTCCCAGACCGACCGCGAAGACCGCGCCGCCGCTGAGGTCGCCGATCGAGACCATTCCGCCCGCGCTGGTCCAGCGGAACGCCTCAGAGCCCGCCGCCGTTGCGCCGAGCCCCACCACCACCGTGCCATCGCGACTCACGCTCCGCGCAATGCTCAAATAGCTCCCACCCGGGAAATCACCCAGTCCGACCATGCCGCCGCTGGCTGTCCAGATGAATGCCTCGGGCCCACTGGCGCTGTTGGCCTGCCCGACGACGACGCTGCCGTCGGCGCTCACGCCTGACGCCGTGGACGAGAACGTTCCGCCCGCCAGATCGCCGAGCCCGACCATGCCGGTACCCGCGGTCCAGCGGAACGCCTCATTGCCGCTTGCGCTTGCGCCGCGACCGACGATCACCGAGCCGTCAGCGCTCACGCCGAACGCAGCGCTGGAGAAGTTCCCGCCGTCAAGGTCACCGAGCCCGACCAGACCGGTCGCCGCAGTCCAGCTCCAGGCCTCAGCACCCGACGCGCCGATGCCCTGACCCACCGCGACGGTGCCGTCGGCGTTGACGCCGTTGGCTTGGGCATTGAACGCCCCGCCATCCAGATCACCCAAGCCAAACACGCCCAAATCGCGCGTCCAGCGCAACCCCTCGCTCCCGCTGGAGCCAGCCCCACGGCCCACGACCACCGCGCCCACCGGCGTCGGCGTCGCCAAGGCCAGCGACTGGCTGGACTCTGACCCACCAGCCAAATCACCGATGACCGTGAACCGAACACCCGCCGAGGCACAGGCCGAGGCCACTAGGACCGCCGCCACGCCGCCAAAAGTCCGCAAAGCAACGCCGTTGTTCTCATTTCGCATACATGTCTCCAAGCCCGGAATTGGGCGCGGAGCGTATGGAAAGCAGGTCCGAGAATTCAGCGGTTTCTGCACGAATACGCGCAAATACTGCGCGTATTTATCCGCACGTTATTCACCTCTCGGGTTTTATACCCTATAGGTTTTTAAAAACCACCGATCAGAACCCGCAACCTTCGAAAATCAGGCTGAAGAACAGGTTGTAATCGCCTTCGGTCACGCCGTTGTTCGTTTCCTGAGTGCCGAACGGGGGCAGCGCCGAGCCGTCGTCGTTCGCGATATCGCAGTATGACAGCGCGTCAAAGAACCCCGTGAAGAACGCGTTGTAATCGCTCTCGGTCACGCCGCCGTTGGACCCGTTGGGACCCACGTTGTTCGGCGCCAGCGGGTTGCCCGTGTCGTCAGCGATGTCGGCCGGATTGCAGCGCGTCGGCGCCGGCGGCAAGTACGTCAGCAGCAACTGGCCCGTGCCCGTCGCCGAGCCGAAGCCACCCACTCGCAGCAGGTACTGCTGCCCCGCCACTACATTGAATGTCACGCTGGACTGCAAGCCGCAGAAATCATCGCTGCATGCGATCGCGGTGTTCTGCGTCGTGCCCGGGCAGGCGCCGGTGCCATAGACCGCGAGCTTGGTGTTCCATGAAGTGTTCGCACAGGTCGAAGCCGTGATCGAGCCGGTCGCCGCGGCGGTGTGCCGATACCACACGTCCTGCGACACCTGCGAGTTGCTCGCGAAGCTGCACGCCGACTCGACGGGGCCGTCCGTCGTCGCCTGCAGCGTCGAAAAGTTGGTCGTCCCCAGATTGATCGGCAATGCCGCGACGCACAAGTTGTTCGACGGCCCCGGCGGCGTCACCACGCTGTAGGTCATTGAGTAGATGTTCCGCGTGGAGTTGCCGAACATGTACACCCGGTAATAGAACGTTTGGAACGGGCCCGTCGCGTTGCTGATCGTCAGCGTCTGCGAAGACCCTCCGCCCGCGGCCGTTCCCAGCGCGGTGCCGCCGCAGCTCGCAAACGACTGCAGCCCCACGTTGCCGTTGGCGGCGGTAAACGAGATCGTGACCGTCGCGGAACCGCCGGCGGGGATGTTGACGCTGTACCAATCCTCGTTGGTGGACTTGATGATCAGGCCGGTGCGCGTGCCCGAGGCGTTGACGATCGCGATGTTGTTCGCCGTCGCGCAGGTCGCGTTGGGCTCGTAGATGTCGTCGGTGCCCGCCGCGAGCAGACTCGAGAGACCGCCCGAGTACGCCGAGACGAAGTCGCCGTAGCTGTCGTTGAGGCTGCCCGAAGGTGCGCCGCAGAACGACGGACCGCAGGTGAGCACGCCGATGAGTTCCTGCGTGTCCGCGCGGAAGATGCCCGAGCCGGAAGAGCCGCCTTCGGTCACGCCGCTGGTCCAGTTGGCGCGAATGTGCTGGCTCGCGCTGCACGAAGGCGTGCTGGTCGAGCGGGTGCCGAAGGTGATGCGCTTGTACGCGCCGTCAGGGTGGTGAATGCCAACGATCGACGTGGCGTTCGCGGTGGACGTCGTGCGCCACGAAGCGAAGAAGGGATTGGCTGGGAGCGAGCCGCGGAGCAGCAGCAGCGTGTGGTCGTTGGTGAAGTTGCCGTACGAGTAGTCTGCGACGCTCGACACCGGCGAGTTGGCTTGGTTGGGGATCGCCCCGTTACATGCGGCTTTCTGGAAGAACCAGTACACGTCCGCCGTGGTCGCGATCGCCTGCGAGGCGATGCAGTGATTCGCGGTGAGGAAATACGGCGTGTTGTCGTTGGCCAGCGTGCGGATCAGCGTGCCCGAGCATGTGAAGATCGACCCTGTCTCGACAAACTCGACAAGCCCGGTCGCCCGTGCGATGTTTGACCATGTCGGGCTGCACGTCACGTCGTTGTGGCATGTGCCCTCTGCGGGGGCAACCTCACCCTCGCCCGGCGTCTGCCAAGGCCGGTAGATGTGCCCGAGCTCGTCGATCCGCACCGGCGCTCCCTGCGCCGCCTCACCTTTGGGCACGTACACCTCAACACGCGCCCGGCTGCTCCACACCCGCGACGCCCAGTATGTCCCATCGCCAACCGGCCCGGAGCCCTCGATCGGGCCGACCACGCGGTCCGGCTGGTCAGGGTTATAGAAGACCAAGCTTGCACCCGGGGGCAGGTCCAGCCCGCTGAGCTTTAACCGCATCGCCTCGGCGTTCGGCGACACGATGTCCATGACCCACAGGTGCCCGCCGTCGGGTGCCTCGATCCACTGGCCGACCGCAGGGTCAAAGCCGGTCTGACGGACGACACCGGCCCGCAAGCGCTTGTTCTCGCCCGGGTTCAGAGCGTCAAACTGGAGTTCCGCTGCGTTATCCAGCGGCACCAGTGAAATGGTCGGGATTGCGTCGGGAAGCTGGATCCCGCGCAGGGTGGACAGCGGCTGGGCGCTGGCCAAGGTGCCGCTGGCGAGCAAAATGGCCACGGCGAGGTGCCCGGCAAACGCACTGGGACGACGCAAAAGACCAGTCAAACGCATGTTCCGACTCCAGAGTGTGATTCGTGGGCGCGTCGCAATCGGCAGTCGCGGGCGTGCCTACCGACATAGGGGGTGAGGGAGAACAAACCGTACTTCGACGAGGGGAAGTTGGCCATTCAAATTCCGGAAACCCCAAGGGAACACCTCAGAATCGGGGTGTCGCTTGCCCGAAAAGACCACGGAACGCGGCCTTCTGGCGGGCTAGGGGATTCCACGCGGACGTGGTGCAAGCCATACGACGCAGGCCGAGTGAATGTTGCGGCCCAACGAAAAAGCCCCGGCTCAGATGAGCCGGGGCTTGGGGATTCACAAAGTCGCAAGTTCCGAGTTCCGAGTCGCGAGTGCTTCAGTCTTCTCGAAGCATGAAGCCCAGCCCTCGGCTCTCAAACCCCGACTCTTCCGATTAGAACGCGCAGCCGTCGAAGAAGATGCTGAAGAAGAGGTTGTAGTCGCCCTCGGTCACGCCGTTGTTGGTGGCCAGCGGGCCGAAGGGGGGCAGCGGGCTGCCATCGTCGTTGGCGATGTCGACGGCGATGTCGGAGTCAAAGAAGCGGGCGAAGAACAGGTTGTAGTCGCCTTCGGTCACGCCGTTGTTGGTGCCGCCGGCGGGGCCGTTGGGTGAGAGCGGGCTGCCGTCGTCGTTGGCGATGTCCGCGGGGTTGCAACGCGGGTCGGCGACGACGCCACCACCGGTGCCGGCGGCGATGTCCATGCCGGAGAAGCTGCCGCTGAAGCCGCGGAAGTTGACGCCGTTGTTGGCGACGAACATGGTGCCGAGGTCGGCGTTGAAGGCGATGCGGTCAACGGTGCCGCCGATCTGCTGAACGTAGAGGTCACCGTTCGAGCCGAGTGCGATCTCGCGGAAGCTCGGGGTGCTGCTGCTGTAGTCAATACCGGCGGGGGCGGCGCCGAAGGTGAAGGCCGGGCCGACCGGGGCATCGATCACCCACAGCGTGCTCGAGAAGACGGCGGGGTTGCCGCCATCAGAGGAGTTGGCGCTGACGATGAGCTTGTTGTTGAGGGGAGCGGGGACGTTGGGGTTGAACTCGATGTCCGTGAAGTTCGCGCCCGCGCCGCCGACCGGGAGGGTCAGCGAGGAGACGAAGATGACGTCGGTCGAGGTGACCTCGTAGACGGTGACGCGGACGTCGGTGCCCACGGCCTGAGCGACGGCGACGTGCGTCGCGTCGAGCCAGGTGGTGCCGACAGTGCGGGCCGAGGAGCTGTTGTTGACGCCGTCATTCATGGCGCGGCCGTTGGACAGGGTGGCCTGGCCATCGCCGGTGTTGGCGTAGTCGAAGACGTAGATGGCACCGGTGTCATAACCCGCGACAGCGATCTTGCTGTTGTCCAGCGCGACCGAGACGCCGCTGAGGCGTGAGGCCGGGAGCGAGCTGGTGGTGGAGCCGTGGGTGAAGGTGGTGGCGTCGGTGAAGGAGCCGATGACGTTGCCGCTGAACGCGCCGAGGTTCTGCGTCGGGAAGGCCCAGATCACGCCGCCGGGGAGGGTGGAGCCGAAGTTGACGCCGAGGAGGTTGCCGTTGGCGTTGCTCTTCTGGCCACCGAGGCTGTCAAACTCGACCGACTGGATGAACGCGGCGTTGTAGGCATCCGGGATCAGGGCGCTGGTCGAGCCACCGCGATAGAGCTGGAGGGTGTTGGCGATATTGACCTGGCTGAGGCCGACGACGAGGTCGTCCTGGATCACGGTGTTGGTGTTGTTGAAGACGACGACGCTGGTGTTGTCGGTGTCCGTGCCGGGGGTCGAGGCGAAGGTGACGGCCAGGGGCGAGGACTCGGGGAACTCAGCCGTCGCCGAGACGGTGACGGTGAAGTCCGGAACGGTGCCGCCAGCGGCGACGTTGCCGAGGTTGACCGTGAGGACGCCGCCGGAGAAGCTGACGTCAGCGGGGTTGGGGAAGGTGGAGGAGACGAAGCTCACGTTGGACGGGAAGGTCGCGGTGATCTGGGCACCCGTGGCGTTGATCGGCGTGTTGTTGGCGATGGAGCTGAAGGTGTAGGTGATGTCCGCGGGGACGGTGCCGTAGGTCGGCGAGTTGACGCTGACGTTCTGCGTCACGCTGGCGTTGGCGGGCACGGCGGTCGAGAAGACGAAGTTGTCGATCGCGAGGCCGGCGTCGTTGCCGGCGTCGTTGGTGTCCTGCCAACGCAGGAAGATCGTGTCACCAACCGCGATGGGGCTGGCGGGGACGATGGTCGCGACGACCTGCTTGACGCTCGGCGGGGTCAGGATGCCGTTGGTGGTGACGAAGGGATCGCCGATGACGTCGGCCTGGCTGGCGGAGGTGAGCGAGAAGCTCGAGATGTAGTCCGACAGGGTCACGCCCTCGCTGGCGAGGCCGTAGGCGAACGGCAGCGTGTTCGTGACGCTGGTGGACGAGCGGTACTGCTCGACATCGAAGGTCAGCGTGAAGGAGTTGATCGGGGCGCCGGAGTTGTTGACGATGGCGACGCCGAAGCCCGCAACGTTGCTGCCCGAGGCGAGTGCGCCCAGGGCGCGGTCCGTGTCGCTGGTCGCGCCGAAGTTGTAGAGGCCGCCGGTGTTGCTGGCACCGTCAGACGTCAGATAGGGCAGAGCGGTCGCGCCGCTACCACTGAGCTTCGTCGCGGCGAAACCGGCCACGCCGGGAACGCCAAACTGCTCGCCGATCGTGGCGGTGAAGGGGTTCGTCGAGCTGTTGATGCCGTCGAAGTTCTGGGTCAGGTCGGGGCCCGTGAAGGAGATCGCCTGCGGCCCGGTCGCGGCGACGATGACCGTGGTCGGGTCGCTGTCGGTGCCGGGGGCGCTGGTGAAGGTGACCGCGAGGCCGGTCGGGGCCGGGAACTCAGTGGTCGCCGTGAAGACGACGGTGATGTCCGGGAAGGTCTCGGCGGCCGCGAGCGACGGGAGCGTGATCGTCAGGACACCGGCGTTGAACGAAGCCGTGGCGCCGGCGGGGATGTTCGAAGCGCTGGCGTTGTAGCTCACGCCAGCGGGGAAGGTGGCGGTGATCGACGGCGTGGTGGCGGTGCCGCCGCCGTTGTTGGAGATGCCCGTGATCTGGTAGCTGATGTCACCCGGAACAGTGTTCAAGGAGCTCGGCGTCACGACGAGGGTCTTGGCGAGGCTGGGGTCGTTCACGACGACGGGGCCCGTGAGGCTGAAGTTGTCGATGGCCAAGCCGTGGTCGTTGCCGGCGTCGTTCAGATCCGTCCAGCGGAACCAGATGGTGTCGCCGGGGTTCCAGTTGATGCCGGTGAGCGTGCCGCCGCGGTTCGCGGCCTTGCCGGCGGTGTTGCCGTCAACGGTCGCGGCGGAAGCGGTGTTGACGACCGAGGTCCAGTTGAAGTTGCCACCGGGAGCGGTCCAGGCGACGGAGCTGAAGCTCGGGCCGAAGCCGTACTCGAGGGTCATGTTCTGGGCGGTGGCGTTGCCGCCGTTGCGCCACTGCTCGCCGTCATAGGCCACGGTGACTTCGGTCACGGTGGAAGCCGTGTTGTTGGTCGCGCCGAAGTAGATGTAACCGCCGGTGGCGGAGTTCGAGCCGATGCTGCCCAAGGCGCGATCAGGATCGCCGCTGCCACCCCAGGAATAGAACGCGCCGTTGTTCGTGTTGCCGTTGTTGACCAGGAGGCTGGAGACGGTGTTGCCGTTCGTGCGGCGGAGCGACCAACCCGGCAACGTGGTGTTGTCAGTCCACGACGCGGTGATGTTGTCGAAGTTCTCGGTGATCGCGGTGCCGGTGTAGCTCACCTGGGCTGAGGCGGTGGCGATGCTGGCCAGGGCGCCGGCAACTGCAACGAGGGCACGGGTCTTGTTCATACGCATTCTTCTGTCTCCGATTGGGGTGTGACGGTGTCGAAAACGGTTGTTTCGCGGCCTTTGAGCGGAAGCCGACGCAATGCCTGCATCCGCAACGAGCCGTAACGCTAACTCGTGTCTTAGGTGAATCCAGCCAAGATTGCGCACTTTGACAGACCTTTGTAGAGAACATGCGCAGATCGATGGAATTCACGCCGTGCTGACGTGTTGTTCGGTACCTCGTGAGGGGGTAAAAACCCTTCACAAAGCGTGCTGAGTGAGTTGAATTACTGACATACGGCCCGGGTGGTCGAGGTGTCCGCCGTCGGTTTCACGCGACGACGCGCCGCGTGGTCAGCGATGCCACAAAGCGTGCCCGACGACCGGCGATTGACGACGTGGTGCCGCGTGAAAACGCCCCGTTCGAGCTTGAGAAATCGCACGTCGCGCCAATGTCGCCTGAAACACGGAGCCCGCGTGCTCGCGTGGCCGATGCGAGTCGATGACGTGCATGATGGATCTACAGTGACGGATGCAGATCGCTGTCATCATCCCCGCCGCGGGCGCGTCGCGAAGGTACTCGCAGTCGTCATCAGGCGTGCTCGCGAGCAACGCGCCGGCGCGATCGAAGCTCGATGAAGACCTTGGCGGGCGGCCGGTGCTACATCGCACGATTGAACTTTTCACGCAGCTTGATGCGGTCAAGGCGATCATCGTCGCGGGGCCCGCGGATGACGAGGCGTTTGACGCGTTCAAGCTTCGCCATGGCGATCGTCTGGGTTTCTACGGCGTCACGCTCGTGCGCGGCGGGCTCACGCACCGTTACGAAACCGTGCGCAACGCGCTGGCGCATGTTCCCACGAGCTGCACGCATGTCGCGGTGCATGACGCGGCTCGCCCGTGCGCGTCGGCGGAGTTGATCGCGCGGGTGTTTGACGCAGCAGGTGAGCATGACGCGGTGATCCCGGGTGTGCCGGTGAGCGACACGCTGAAACGCGTGGGCCCGGCGCTGAAGGACGCGAAGATCGATCCGCTGGCGTCGATCCTGGGCGTTGAGTCCGCTCCGGTGAGCGAAGTGCGACCGGTGGAGGCGACGGTGGAGCGTGCGGGTTTGGTGGGCGTGCAGACGCCGCAGGTGTTCGCGCGGGAGTTGTTGGTGCGTGCGTATGCGCAGGAGAATCTTGAGAGCACCGACGACGCGCAGTTGGTCGAGCGGCTGGGGCAGCGCGTGATGACGGTGGCGGGCGAGCCGGGGAACATCAAGATCACGCTGGCGGGTGATCTGGTGATCGCGCGGGCGATCTTGGGGTTCAAAGCGCCGGCGGAGAAGCCGGCGCATTTGAAGTTCTGAGTGCGCGGGAAGTCTCGAGTCGCGAGTCGCGAGTGGGATGCAGGATTCAGTTGTCGGCGTAGCCGACTCGGGTGATGCCGGCTGCCGCGACGAACTCGTGCAGGCGGACGACCTCGCGATAAAGCACGCTGCGGGCAGGTGCGATGACGACTTCGACCTTGGTGGCGATGTCTTCACCCGCGAGACCTTCGGTGAGCTTTTGCAGTGAGGCGCCGACGGCTTCGGGCGTGGCGTCGGTGAGGCCGTTGCCGCTCACGAGCACGCGCGCGGGGTCGGCGGGGTCGATGCGCATGGTGAGCGTGATTCGCAATGGGCCCAGGACGCTGCCGGCACCGGGGCCGCTGGATTGCTTGGTGCCCGCGGCGGCGGCGCTCTGCGGCAGCAGCGTGCGCAGGAACCATTCCGGCCCGGCGAAGGCGGCCGAGACCATGAAGAAGACGAGGATGACCATGACGACGTCGACCATCGGCGTCATGTTGGGGCCAAAATGCAGCGCGTGCTGATCCAGTGCGCCACGCCGTCGAAACGCGCGACGAGATGTCGAGCCGGCGTCACTCATGGGTTGCGCTCCGTCACCAGGCGGACGGCGATGAGGCCCGCGCCCTTGCACGCGCGGAGCACCGGCACGATCCCGGCGTAGGCGAGGTCTCGATCGGCGCGGACCTGCACGGGCACCTGGTTTCGCGGGAGCTCTGGCGTGGTGCGAATGAGTTCGGCGTGCAGGGCGTCGGCGCGTTCGTTGATGGCCTTTGCGAGCGCGGCTTCACTGGCGATGGGCTCGCCGTCGATGGCGATGCGGATGCGCAGCGGCGCGGCGGCAGGAGTCGCTGAAGCTTCGCCGTTGGCGGCGGGTGTACCCGAGCTGATCTCGATCGCGCCGGGCTGCACGCCCGAGTCGCGCCCGACCACGATAATGACCGAGCGCTGCTCATCCGGACGGCCCTGCGCGCTGGCGGGCAGATTCACGGCGGGGCCCTGAATCGTCGCGAGCTTGCCCACGATCAGGAAAAAAATGATCAAGCACATGACCACGTCGATCAGCGGCGTGACATTGATCGCGTCAAATCGAGTTGGCCTGGGGGCGTAGCGGCGCACTTACGCGGTTCTCCCCGCGGCCTCGATCACGACGTCGGCCATCGGCGGCACGCCGGGAACGCCCGGGCCCATGCGGCCTCGCGGCGCGTCGGGCTCAGCGGCGCGGCGCTGTGCGAGTAGAAGGTCCACGAGTTCGGCGCTGACGATCATCGCGCGGGTGCAGAGGCGATCAACGCGTTGACGGTAGAAGCCGAAGACCGTCAGCGCGGGGACCGCCAGCAGCAGGCCCAGCAGCGTGTGGAAGAGCGCCTTGGCGATGCCGGCGCTCAGGAGTACGGGCGAGGCCTGGCCGCCGGTGGAGCTGAGTGCGCTGAAGGCCAGGATCATGCCCCAGACGGTGCCGGCGAGGCCCAGCAGCGGGCCGAGGTTGCCGACGATGTTCAAGGGTTCGAGCTTGCGGAACCAGTTGGCGGCCTGCTCGCTGGCGATCAGCTCGGCGCTCTCGCGGGCGCTGCGTTCATCGGCCCCGCGATGCAGCGCGTCGGACGCGGCGCGGAGCACGACGGAGACGAACGCGTCGTCGCGCCGAACGAACTCATCGAGGCGGACCAACTCGCCTTTGGTGAGATGCTCGCGGATCACGCGCTCAGACTCGCGCGGCAGCACGTTGGCCTCGCGGATCTCCAGCACGCACCGCACGATCACGGCGCCGGCGAGCACCGAGCCCAGCACAAGCAAAACCGTGAACGCGTCAAACGATTCCAGGAACAGCGATTGGATGCTGCGCGTCTCGGTGACGGGCTGCGCAGCGAGCAAGAGCATGAGGTCAGGCATCGCGAATACTAAGCGGGGAAGTTGCGATTGCGAGTTGACGCTGGCACGGGCGCCGGAGTTGCGAACTCGCACGATCTGGAGGGCGCTTGGGTGGCGTGTGCGGCGAGCGATTGAGGAAAGCCGCGGCGCGTACGCTTGGCCCTATGTCGATCCACGAAGCTGACAAGGCGTCCACATCTGGAAGTTTGACGACGCACTCGAGCGGCAAGCCACGGATTCTCACGGGGGATACGCCGACGAACACGGGGCTGCATCTGGGGCATTATGTCGGCTCGCTGGAAAATCGCTTGGCGCTGCAGGACCAGTACGACTGCTATTTTTTGATCGCGAACGTCCACGCGTTCACGACGCTGGCGGAGAAGCCGGAGCAGATCCGGGCCAACACCATCGGCATCGTGAAGGACTGGCTCGCGGTCGGGCTGGATCCGGAGCGTGCGACGTTTGTGTTGCAGTCAGAGATCCCGGCGATCGCGGAGCTGACGTTCTTCTTCGCGATGCTGATCCCGTTTAACAAGGTGATGCGCAACCCGACGCTGAAGACGGAGATCGAGACGAAGGGTTTGGGCGAGACGTACCCGTTTGGGTTCCCGATGTACGCCGTGGGTCAGTGCGCGGACATCCTGGCGTTCCGGCCCGACCTCGTGCCCGTCGGCGAGGATCAGGAGGCGCACATTGAGATGTGCCGCGATGTGGCGTTGAAGTTCAACCAGCTTTACTGCGGCGTGAACAACCGCACGCCGCCGGAGCGGCACCATCTTGAGGGTGGCGTGTTCCCGATCCCGCGGGCCAAGATCGGTCGCGTGGCGCGGCTCGTCGGCATCGACGGCACCAACAAGATGAGCAAGTCGCTCAACAACGCGATCTTCCTCTACGACTCCGCGAAGGACGTGCAGAAGAAGATCAACAAGATCACCACCGGGCGCCAGAGCCCGACCGAGCCGGGCGATATCAACAACATCCTGATGCAGTACGTCGACGCGTTCATCGCCAGCACCGACCCGGCGCGGGCGGCGGAGATCAAGCGGCGCTACGGCGCGGGCGACAACCTCGGCGACGGGCACGTCAAACAAGAGCTCGGCGAGGCGATCAACGCGCTCATCGAGCCCATGCGGCTCCGCCGCGAGAAGCTTGAGACCCCGGCGGGCGAAGCCATGGTTCTGGATGTCATCGCCCGCGGCGTGAAGAAAGCCAACGTCGTCGCAGAGGAAACGCTGGCGCTGGCGAAGAAGGCGATGCGGGTGGAGTTCGCGGGTCGCGTGGTGGGGTGAGGGTGTCGTGTGGTGAGCGCGTCCGCGCGGTGCGAACGTGAGGGGAAGACAACCGGCCAGCACCCCGCGGGGGGCCTAATTCCCTTACAACTTGCTTGCAAGTTGCTTCCGATCGTGCACACTACGGACGTTCTATTCCCTTCTAGCCAACTCCGGAGCCATTCGTATGCGTCCGCACACACTTGCCATGCTGGCGGCCTTGCTGCTCTGCGGCGCGAGCCCTGCAGCCCGCGCGCAATCCTTTACGTTCCAGGGCCAACTCTCGACCGCCACCGGGCCCGCGACCACCGCACACGATCTTGAGTTCCGTGTCTACTCTGCGGCCGAGGGCGGCTCGCAAATCGGAACGGCCACCACGGCGTTCGCGGTTACGCCTGTCGACGGCGTGTTTACCGTGACTGTTTCACCGGGCAACGCAGTCTTTACCGGGCCTGATCGCTGGCTTGAGATCTCGCTCCGCCCGGCGGGGAGCGGCGCGTTCACCACGCTCGCTCCGCGTCAGAAGATCACGGCCGCCCCCTACGCCGCCCGATCTCTCAATGAACGCCTTACCGATATCGGCGGCGGGGTGCTCACCAACAGCGGCTCCGGTGTGAACCGCCTTCTCTTCAATCGCACCACGCCCGTCACCGGCGCGGACTATTTCACACTGCGTACGCCCACGGGCGAACAAGAGTTCGGCGGGATGTATCTCGATACCGCGGCGGCCGACGGCTTGCCCTTCTACGGCTTCGCCACCGATGGCACCGTGCGCGGATTTGCCTATGTCGATGGCGCCACCGGCGCGTTCAACTTGTCGGTCCTGGGAAACCGTGTGACCGTCTCCAACACCGGCCTTGTCGGTGTGGGCACCCAGCCCACGGGCCCTGAGCGGCTGCAAGTTGACGGCGCGATCAAAGCCACCGGCGGCGCCACGTTCGGCGGTTCGCTCACTGCGGCCAGTGTGACCTATGCGGCGCCGCAGGCACGCGTGCTCTCGATCGGCGCGGAAGCCATGCGACCGGCAGACCCCGTGCAGCGGTTTATCATCGACCCCATTGCCGGCCGAGCGTATTTTCATGGCTCAGTCTCCGGACTGGGCTACATCGTTGCGCCCGTCACCTTGCCGCCCAACGCCACCATCACGGGCTTCGAGGCCACGCTGTCCAACGTCGTCGGGAGCAACGGGATTCAGGCCTCACTGATTCGTCGACGCGTTGATACCCTGGGATCCTCCACAACGATTGCCTCAGTCGTCACAAGCGGCGCCGTCCTAACGCCGACGATCTTCGTCGATTCGAGCGTCACGCCCCACGCGGTCAACACCGAGGCGTTCACCTACGCCGTGCTTATCGCTTGCAATGATTGGGACGGCCCGAACACCAACGTCGGCGGCATCCGAATCCGCTACTCCGTGCCCGCACCGTAAGCAGACGGTGTTTGGCCGGACGGACGCCGAGCGGGCGATCGTCGTGGTCTAGGGAACGCTGGTGCTGGGAAGTGCTGAGCGATGAGTGCTGAGTGCTGAGTGCTGAGTGCTGAGTGCTGAGTGCTGAGTGCTGAGTGCTGAGTGCTGAGTGCTGAGTGAAAGGCATCGGGACTCGTAGAGTTCCACAATGAAGCGTCCGCGGAGTGCCGAGCGATGAGGGCGACCTACGCCCCGATCCGCCGCGCCGACTCTCGCACCAGCGCGAACGCATCGGCCAGAGGCTCAGCACGCGATGAGAGCCGGTACGTCGGGCGGGGCGGGTACTCCTCCACGACGCTGCGATGAATCAGATCGCTCGTCGACAGATCCTTCAGCGTCTGCGACAGCGCCCGCGGCGTGATCGGCAGGTGCGCACTGATCTGCGCGAATCGCGCTTCGCGAACGTCCTCGATCGCGCGAACATCCGCCACCGCACCCAGAACCGGCAGCGACCACCGGCGAAGGCACAGCTCGCTCAGTTGCAGGGTGTCAATCTCGCGGTTCAGCGCGCTGACGCTCGGGGCCAATCGCTCGCCGTGCGGCGTGAGAATGTACTCAGGCCGCAGAGGATGGCCGTGGCCCGGATTGGGCTGGACCCAGCCGAGCTCGATCAGGTGATCCAGCGCATCGCGCACGCCGGATTGATGCGCATCGAGCTGATGACACAACGTGACGAACTTGCAGCCGCCGGTGTCGTGCAGCGTGGAGAGCACCGGCAGCGACCAGCGGCGGCGGAACAGACTCAGGATGTGAGCGGAATGCACCATGCGCGGACAAACACAAAGATGGCGACTTGACAGCAGAAGTATAGCAGGTATATTGTCGCTTGTCATCGACATCGCTCGCCGCCGCGCCCGCCGGGTTGTTCCCGCGTGCCCGCCCACACGAGCCCCCGTCGATCAGGAGTACTCGCCATGGCATCCGCACTCGGCTATGTCCCAGGTCTGACGATCTCGTTCCAAGTCAAAGACCGCAAGGCCTCGACCGCTTGGTACCAGGATGTGATGGGCTTCACGTTCCTCTACGAGCTTCCGCACATCGGCTGGGCCGAGCTTGCCACCGAAGTGCCGGGCGTGAACATCGGGATCTCGGAAGTCGAACAGCCCAAGACGGGCGCCGGCCCCGTGCCGACGTTCGGCGTGAAGGACATCGATGCCGCGCGGAAGATGCTCGAAGCCAAGGGCGTTCGGTTCGATGGCGACACGATGACCATCCCAGGCATGGTCAAGCTCGCGACGTTCTTTGACCCCGACGACAACGCGCTCATGTTGTTCCAGGATCTGTCGAAGCACTGAGCACGGCGATCACGACGGCGTCGATAACTTCAAACACCCTCGACGGTTGCCTCTGCCGCCGTCGCGAAGCCCTTTCCTCGGAGCCGTCCCATGCGGAACGCAAGCACTCTGCAAGCGTGGTCCGTCGCGATCGTCGCGGCCGGCGTGGTCTTTACCAGCGCGATCATCGCTCGCACCGAGCCGACATCCATCGGCACCACATCGGCGACAGCCGCGGCACCAGCCGCGCCGCCCGATGGTGCCAAGGACGCGACGCCCGGCATCGAGCGTCTGTTATTCCTCAGCGGCGCGTGGCGCGGCTCACTCGCATCGGATCCAGCGTCAAAGGTCGAGGAGCTCTGGAGCGAGCCCGCCGGCGGCAACATGACCGGCGCATTCCGCTGGGTCACCCCGAAAGGAAAGGTGCTGATCGTCGAGCTGCTCAGCATCACGCAGGACGACGCGGGCGTAAAGATGCGGCTCCGGCACTTCACGCAGTCTTTAGACGAGATGCCCAAGACGAAGGCCGGCCCGCTGACACTCACGCTCACAAGCGTCGAAGGGAACAAGGCGGTCTTTGCCAAAGGCGCGACGGACGCCTCCGGCGATCTCGAGTCGGTCACGTACGACGCATCGTCTGGCGACGGCACATCGATGACGATCACCGTCGCGTTCGTTCAGCCCGCCGCGGACGGCGCGAAGCCAGCCCAACCGCCCACGCCGGCGCGTCAGCCGCTCGTGCTGATCACGAAGAAGGTCGAAGCGGGCGTCGCGCCCGCTCACAAGCCAAAGTGAATCTGCAACAGATCGGGCGGTTGATTCGTACGCTCCGGGTATGAAGCGCCCGCTTGCCCGATGGCGAATGCGGTTCGCACACGTGTGGCTCTCGCTGTTCATCGTGGTGTTTCTCGCGTGGAACGCGTGTCAGCAGCCGTATCAGAACGGCGTCACCGATGGCCGAACCGCGGTCGGCTCGCTCGCGCATTGGATCAGCGGCGGGCGAACGCGGAGAACCCAGCCGCGAATCTATTACTACGTCTGTCGCCGTGACGGCGACGGCTGGATCGTCCGTGAACTCTCGAATGACATCGATGTCACCGGGCCCGATGCACCCGATCCCGAGGTCACAATCCGGCACGATCGCAGGGCGAACTCGGGCGGGGTGTGGTCAGCGGTGTACCGACCAGTGAATGACACACTCAGTGTGCAATGCCCGCCGTCGCCGGCCACCGGCTCGATGGCAAGCCAACTCCAAGAGCGCGACCAACGGCTGATCTATGCCGGATTGCACCGGATGAACCCCGATCGCTTCACGTCCGATCGCATGGCGGAAGACCTCGCGGGCGGGCGCTGGACGCTGCGTGTGCTTTGGAAGGGAGTCTTGAATGACCTTGTGGTCGTGCTTGGGCTGATCTCGCTCTGGCACACGCGCCTCGGCTGGATTCGGCTCACGGCGAGCGTTCATCGCCGCGTGCAAGCGTGGTCGCGCGGGCCTTGGTACCTGTGCCCCCACTGCCGCTATGACTTGCGTGCGACGCCCGGCGGGGCGTGTCCGGAGTGCGGCAAGACCCGCAGCCTCTATTACCCTTCGCGTTCGTGGCTGCGGTGATGCTGGAACCGCGCGTCGTCGACGCACGAACGGCCCTGTGTGACCGCGTCACGACCATATTGGCGGGCCGTGCTCGCGCAGCCGTGTGTCTGGGCGTTGCTCGCGGCGGTGTTGCTGGTGAACGCGATCGCAGTCACGGCGTTCTCGCCCGGGCGTGGGCGCACCTATGTCACCGCACTTTTCGAAACGGGGCGATCGGGCGGCCGCGGTGGCGTCTACGTCACGATGCAGAAGTCCCACGATGGCTGGGTCCTCGCGACGGACATCGCGACGCGGGAAGCAGCGGATTCTCAGGTGCCGGTGTACGTCGTGCGCTATCAGCCGTCATCGCGGTATTGGGGGATCTGGTCGCCGCTGCAGCGGACACATACCAACTTCGTGGAGTTGACGGACCTCCGCACCAGAGCGTTCGGGCCGCCGAGCGGGCTCATACCTCGCGCCGAGTGGGCGGCGATCTACACGGTGCTCTCGGCGATGGAGCCGGGCCGCTTCACGCCCGATCGCGAGGCCATCGACTTTCACGGCGGCGATCGGAGCAGCGAGGTTCTCTGGTTGGGCGCGGCCAACGATGTGTTCGTCGCTCTCTGCCTGAGCACGCTTCTCGCGGGGATCGCTTTCGGTGCGATCGACTCCTTCCGCGACAGGCGCGACAGCCTGATTCCCGGCCACCTCTGTCGCGTGTGCCGCTACGACCTTCGCGGCGTGCGGGAGCGCTCGTGCCCGGAGTGCAACGAGCCGCACGGCCCGCGCTCGTCGGTGCCACGGCCTCGCGTGCGCGGAAAGCACGAGCCGGAGGCTGTCGAGTAGCCTCGCGGTACCACGCAAGTCTGTTCCGCGTGGCATCTCAGCCCGTGTTGCTGTGTTTGCGTGCGGAACCGATGAGCGAGCCTGCCCGAATGGACGCGAGGTGATGGCGTCGCGTCCAACTTGGCATGCGGTGTTGATGGCACCAGTGCTCTGGGCGTTCTTGCTATTGTTCCTCTGCGTGAACGCAGCGTTTCTCCCGGACTGGGCCGCGAAGTTTGGTAGGGGCGGCACGACAATCAGCCGCTTGATCGGTACCGGACCACGAGGCAGCAGACGGGACACTCTGTACTTCGTCGCGATCGAAGGCACGAGGCATGTCGTGCGTTCGGAGTCTGAAGAAGAATCGCCAAATCGCAGCGGCACGCGCTCGGAGTTCATCATCTCCGAGAACTACCGTCACCGTGTTGCTGGCGTCTGGTCGCCGGTCAGCGCGAAGTACTCGTCCATAGTTCGTGTGGACTGTGAAAGTCAGGGCATCGCTGAAGCGGCGCCGCGTGATGTCTTCTCCGAGACGGCGTGGACCGAGATCTATGCGGGCCTCGTGCGCATCGACCCCAATCGATTCACCCCGGAACTTCAGGCCGACGACTTCGCGGGCGGTCCCGTCGCGCAACGCATCATTTGGACTGGCGTCGCCAACGACCTCGTCGTCGCAGTCTGCATCGGCACGCTCTTGCTCGGCGTCGTCCTCAACATTCAGCATCGCTGGCGTACTCGCACGCTGAGCTCGCTCCCGCCGCACATCTGCCGCGGGTGTCGATATGACCTTCGCGGCTCGTCCGCCAAGGTCTGCCCGGAGTGCGGGACACCGCATGCGTACAACTTTTCGCTGATCTGATCGCGGTGGTCGAATGTCACATGGTGAGGTTGCGGGCGCTCACCGTGGCCCACGAACGTGCTCCGCGTGCTCGCGCCCGCGGCTCTGACGTGAGCGGTCTTCGCTCATCGCTCATTGCTCAGCACCGATCACTCACCTTCACCCCACGCCGAGTTGCCGCTCGATCTCCTCGCACCACGCGTGGAGCAGCAGCATGTGCAGCTCTTGAATGCGGTCGCTCGTCGCGCCGGGGACGATGATCTGGTGATCGCACACGCCGGCGAGCTTGCCGCCGTCTTTGCCGAGCAGCGCGACGTTGACCACACCCCCGACCGCCCGCGACGCCTCCGCAGCCCGCAGGATGTTCGGCGAGTTGCCGCTGGTGCTGAGCAGGATCACGACGTCGCCGGGGCGCGAGAGCGCTTGGATCCAGCGTGCGAAGACGTGCTCGAAGCCGTAGTCGTTGGCGGTGCAGGTGACATGACCGACGTCCGTACACGCGATCGCGGCCAGCGGGCGGCGGTCGTTGCGGAAACGCCCGGTGAGTTCCTCGGCGAAGTGGGCCGCGTCGCAGCTTGAGCCGCCATTGCCGCAGATGAGGATCTTTCCGCCGGCGCGAAGTGAACTCACGATCGCGTCAACCGCGTGCTGGGCGGTCTGCATCGCGGGTCCGTCGGCGATGAACTGATCAAGCGCTTGGCGCGCGGCAAGGAAAGCGTGTCGCATCGCGCAACTCTATCTCCAGCGGGTCACGGCGGCGGGCCCCGGGGGCGGGTGCGCGTCACACGGTGACAGCGAGTTCTCGGGCCAGACGCGGCATGCGCACGGCGTCATAGACGATACAAGCGGCACAGACATCACCCTTCAATTGGTGGAAACACTTGAGGAGCCGGTTGATCGGGGCGTCCATGGCCGATTTGCGTACGCCGCGGCATTCCGCCGTGACTCTGGAGCCAAGCAATGAAGACGGTTGCCCTGTTATCGGTAATGGGCCTTTTGGTGTGCGTTGACGGCGCGTTTGCCTCGCTGATGAGCGACCCGCACGCGCCCGCCCCGGCCACCAACAAGATCTCGACGCCGGCGCGCCCGGCGGCAACCCCCGCCGCGAAGAGCGATGCTCACGCCACGGCGCCGGCGGCGAAGGCCGATCCGCACGCGGCCGCGCCGAAGGCAGACCCGCATGCGTCTGCGAAGCCGGAGCCGAAGGCCAGCGCGCCGGCGGCAAAGCCGACCGCGAATGCCGAGGCCAAGCCGGCAAAGGCGACGGCCAAGATCGAGAAGCCCGAGGCCGCCAAGACGCCCGAGGCTGAGGCGACCGACGCCGACTCCGCGCTCAACCTGTTGATGGAAGGTAACCAGCGCTGGATCGACGGCGTGCCGACCGCGCCCAACACCTCCGCCGAGCGCCGCGCCAACGTCGCCGATGCGGGCCAGAAGCCGATGGTCACGGTGCTGACGTGCGCGGACTCGCGCCTGCCGGTCGAGCGCATCTTTGATCGCGGCGTGGGCGATGTGTTCGTCGTCCGCGTCGCGGGCAACATCAGCGGCGATAGCGAAGTCGGCACGATCGAATACGGCGTGGGCCACCTCAAGACGCCGCTGCTGGTGGTGATGGGCCACAGCAAGTGCGGCGCGGTCGCCGCCGCGGTCAGCAACGCCGATGTTCACGGCAAGATCAAGCAGCTCGTCGATCACATTCAGCCGGCGGTGGAGCGCGTCAAGCGGAACAACCCCGGTGCCAGCGACAAGGAACTCGGCGCGCTTGCGATCAAGGAGAACGTGTGGCAGAGCGTGTTCGACTTGCTCAAGTCCAGCGCCGAGGTCCGTCAGCTCATCGCTGAGGGCAAGCTCAAGGTCGTCGGCTCGGTGTGCGATATCTCGACCGGTAAGGTGACGTGGCTGGGCGAGCACCCGTGGCAGACGGAACTGCTGGAAGCGATGGCCAGCGGCAAGACGCCGATGGCGCACGGCACGCCGGCGACAGCGCACGAGGCGGACGCAGCGGCGCACGCGACGCACTCGGAGAAGTAACTCCCAAGCAGATACTCGAGACGCTTGCGCGGGCCGCTCATCGAGCGGCCCGTTTTCATTTTCAGGACGCGCCGGCCATGCCGGGTATATTTGGCCATGCGCGTGCTGCTGTTCACCGACACGCTGGTTGACGTCAACGGCGTGTCGCGCTTCATCACGAACCTGCGCGACTACTCGATCAGCGTCGGGCGCGATCTCACCGTCGTGTGCTCGACGACGCGCCCGCTGGCACTGAATCGCGCGACAATAAACCTGCGCCCCGCGTTGAGCGTTGCGATGCCGGGCTATCCGGAGCTGGAGTTGGTCTTCCCCGAGCGCGGCGGCGCAATGGCCACGGCGCTGAAGCTCCAGCCCGATGTCATTCATGTCAGCACGCCGGGGCCGGTGGGGCTTGCGGGGCGGCGCGTGGCGCAGAGGCTGGGCGTGCCGCTGGCGGGCGTGTATCACACGGACTTTGCCCGCTACGCCAAAGACTTGTTCGCTGACGAGGCGATGACGTTCGCGATGGAGCACTCGCTGCGGTGGATCTACCGGCCGTTTGACCGGATCATCGCGCGATCGAGCGTGTATGTCGATGAGCTCGAAAGCGCGGGGATGGCGCGGGCGCAACTGCGCACGCTGGAGGCCGGCGTGGATTCGGTGCGGTTCTCTCCGGCGCATCGAGATCAAGCGGCGCTGCACGCGATGGTCGGGCGAGCGGTGCCCGGCGTGCGCGTGCTGTACTGCGGGCGCGTGAGCGTCGAGAAGAACCTGCAACTGTTGATGAAGGTGTGGCCGGCAGTCGCGGCCGCGGCGCGAACGCACGGCGTGAACGCAACGCTGCTGGTCGTCGGACACGGCCCGCTGCTGGAGGAGATGCGCCACGCCCTGCGCGGACACGACGCGGTCTTCCTGGGCTTCCGCACCGGGGCCGAGCTTTCCATGCTGTACGCGACGAGCGACTTCCTCGTGTTCCCATCGCTGACCGATACGCTGGGGCAGGCGGTGCTCGAGGCACAAGCCAGCGGCCTGCCGGTGTTGGTAAGCGATCGCGGCGGGCCGCGGACGTCGATCGTTGATGGCGTGACCGGGCAGGTGCTCAGCAGCGTGTCGCACCATCCATGGCACAAGGCGATGCTCGCGCTGATCGTGGATGATGAACGCCGGCGCGCGATGTCAGCCGCGGCGGTGCGACATGCGCGAGAGCTCACGATCGAGCGTTCGCTGGAGCACTGGTGGGCATTACACGAGGAGTTGCTCGAAGAGCACGCAGGCTTAACCGGACATGTGCCGACGATGCAACCGCCGCACGCGTGAAGCCTCTCGCCTCTCGCCGCCATCTCACGGCTTCTTTTTCTCGTCCCCAGGCGCATCTCGCTTGATCGGCACCGCGAGGGATTCGCCCGGCGCTGGGCGATCGCCCGGGAATGCGATGCTCGGGGCGCTGCCGGGGCGGATGACGATGACCTTGTTCTTGGCCTCGGCGCGCTTGGCCTCGCTCTCGGGGCGCTCGGGCAGCGAGAGCTGGCCCTCGGCCTCGGCAAGGCGGGCGATCAGGCGATTCTCTTCGGTCGTGAACGCGGCGTTGATGCCGCGCTGGCGCTGAAGCTCGGACAGCACACCGACGACCTGCGAATAGCTGAGGCCAAGGCCGGTCGCGGGGTCGTCAAACTGTGGCTTGCGCCCCAGGAACTTGATCAGGTCGCCCAGACGATCGGGCACGTTGGCTTTCACGGCGGCGCTCAGCGGGTCCGGGCCACGGTAGTACAGCCGCACGGGCCGGCTGCGGTCGGTGTTGCCGTCGACGAGCTTGCCGTCGTTCATGAGCATGAAACGGTCTTTCCACGTCGAGACGAGTGAGAACGTGTTGACGCGCACGTCGTTGCCGAACACAACGATGCGCGGCTCGCCCTGCTGCGTGACGTACACAAGCTCTTCGCGGCTGGGCACGACGTCAAGCACAAACCGGCCTTCGATGCGTGTGCGATCGATGACGGGGTCTTGACGCTTGGCGAGGGCTTCGTACGCCGCGATGCGGGTCTCAAGGCTCGGTGCATTGAGCAGCTCGCGCAAGGCGACGTCAATGGTGGGGTTGAAGGGCATCTCGCCCAAGAGGACGATGGCCTCGCCTCGCATCGCGTTGGGCACCGCGGGGGCTGCGCTTGTCGAGCCGTCAGAGGTGCTGCTCGCGCCAGCCATGGCCCGCAGATACGGCACGGCCCGCATGTCGCCGAGCTTGGCCCCGGCGCGAAGGGCCGCGAGGCGCGGAAGGAGTTCTGGCGCGTCGTACAGCGGCTGCAGGAACGGGATCGCGGGCTTGCCCAGCGCGACCAGCGCCCAGGAGAGTTCCTCCGTCAGCGCGGTGTTTTCGCGCAGCTCGTCGGTGTATCGCTTGGCGTATTCATCGACGAACGTGGACTCGATCGGCACGTACTGCAGCAGCTTCACGAACTCCGCCGACTTGTCGCGGAACGCACGCGGCACGCGGACCGCCACGCTCTGATCGTTTCGCCCGCGGGCCGTCGGCGACTCATCGCCGGGGCCGTTGGGAAACGCGGTGTTGATCGCGGCGACGATGCTCGAAGCCCGCGCGTGCGAAGGGCTGTCGAGCAGGAGTTCAAGCACGAGCGGATCGGTGACGCGCCCGCCGTCCATCACGCGCCCCACAGTGCGGGTGATGCCGTCGTCGCCGCTGGGGTCGCTGACGTCAGCGGATGCCGTGTTCACGCCGGAGTCACGCAGTGCGAACGGGTTCAGGAACACCGGCCCCGAGGCTTCTGCGAGCTTGCGCGATCGCATCGAGCCGAACGGCGACGCCGGCCCGAGACGCATCTCGGTGCTCCAGAGTTGCCCGCCTTCGAGGCTCGTCACGCTTGAACCCGGGAGCGTCGAGATACGCACGTCAAACACGCTGCCCAGCGGTGAGCCCGGCGAGATCACGCCCTGCACCAGCACCACCGCGACGCGTTTGTCCGCCAGCACCTGTCGCGGCGACATCTTCGCCAGCGGCCCGGATTCAAGAAGGCCACCCTTGCCGATGCCCCCCATCGCCAGCTCGCGCTCCATGGTCGATTGGATCTGCACGGGCAGCGGGCCGCCACCGGTATTGTTGAGGCCGACGACGAGGCCGAAGCCGGAGACGAGGATCGTCTCGGTGCCGCGGAGGGTGCATTGGGCGCCGACGGTCTGGCGGAAGACTTGTGGCACGTCACGGATGACCGCTGGCGCGTCGCTCGGGCGGGCCTTGGGTTTGGGCCCGGATTCGCACGCGCTCAGCAGCGCGGCACCAGCGAGCGCGACTGTTGCGACCGCGCAAAGACGCACGCGGCGTGCGGAGGATTGGCGGGCGCGGGCGTTGACGTTGATCCCTGCGTTCACATGAGGCTCCTGAGTCGCGCGCTGGCGAGGACCGGCGTGCGAGGCCAATCGTAGGAAATGCCGCGTCGTTGCGCGGGGGCATCGCGGTCGCCCGGCGACACGCGACCGACGCTGGCGCGGGTCGGAACACGCAGACCCTCGCGCCTCGCCGGTGCGTAAGTCGTTGAGGATACAGCACTTGGCAGTCGGTCGTCGCCCGCGGCAAACGGCGTGGGCGAAACGCCCGACGCGGACGCGGTGCGCGATCCAGTGCGTGCCCAGAGCGCGCGAACGCCCGCTTCCGACAGCCGACGCACCGGTTCCGACCGGGTCCCGGGCGGTTGTCCACAGCGAATGGCGCGAACGAAATGAACGATTTTACATACGCCATGCGCAAAATTTTCCGCGTCGGAGGCGAAAAATTGGTCATCCGACAGAAAACCCACACAATCTATACATGGTTTTGGGGGTGAGCCTCTTGCAAGCACGATCTGTAGTGGTACTCTTCACCCCGCGTCGTCGATCTTGACGCGAGCTTCACGATCAAATACCGACCTTTCACCTGACACGTACGCGATCTGAGTACGATCAACCACCAAACGCCTTTCCTGCAGGGCCCGGTTATGTCCATCCTCTGTGACTCACAAATCCGAGCCCTGATCGACATCAAGCCCTTTGAGGCGGCGCACAAGCGCGCGGGCAAGATCTCCTACGGCGTGTCGAGCTATGGCTACGACATCCGCGTGGGGACGAAGTTCAAGATCTTCACGCCCACGCCGCGCTCGGGCGGCGTGACCATCGTCGATCCGAAGGCGTTCTCCGAAGACCTGTTCGTGGAGATTGACACGGCGGCGTCGGGACGCGACCACGTCATCATTCCGCCCAACTCGTTTGCGCTCTGCGAGACCGTCGAGTACATCGCAATCCCGCGCAACGTGCTGGCCATCTGCGTCGGCAAGAGCACCTACGCCCGCTGCGGCCTGGTGCTGAACGTCACGCCGCTGGAGCCGGAGTGGCGCGGCAAGGTGACGCTGGAGATCTCGAACACGACGCCGCTGCCGGCGAAGGTGTATGCGAACGAGGGGATTGGGCAGTTGTTGTTCTTCAAGGCTGAGATGGTGTGTGAGAAGAGCTACGCGGATAAGGCTGGGAAGTATCAGGACCAGACGGGGTTGACGCTTCCGAAGGTGGACTGAAGAAGAAGGCATCGAGGCATGAGGCATCGAGGCATCAAGTGGGTGACGGGATCAAGTCATACAAAGACCTCATTGCCTGGCAGCGGGCCTATTCGCTGGGAAAAGCCGTCTACGCACTTGCCGCTGCTCTTCCCGATCATGAGTGTTTCGGATTGATCGCAGCCGTGAGACGCAGCTCGTACAGCATCGCCAGCCAAATCGCGCAGGGATACGGAAAAGGCAACACGAATGACTACATCTGGCACCTCAAGAACGCACGCGGCGAGATCTACCAACTCGACACCCAGTTGCTGTTCTGCCTCGATTACAAGTACATCCCGCCAGCCCAGTACGAGCCGGTGAAGACGCAGCTCGATGAAGCGGAACGAGTGCTTGCCGGGTTGATCCGGAGCCTCGAACGCTGACTCGATGCCTTGATGCCTCATGCCTCGATGCCTTCTTCAAACTGAAATTCTCCGATCACGTCAGCAGGAACTCGCCGCATGAAAATCTCCCGCAAGTTCACCTCCCCCGGCAAAGACCCCTTCGCCTCCGTTGCCTGGACCAAGCGATCCAGCAAGATCACCAACCCTGACGGGTCGGTGGTTTTTCAGATGGACGACGCCGAGGTTCCCGCGACGTGGAGCCAGCTTGCCACCGACATCATGGTGAGCAAGTACTTCCGCAAGGCGGGGGTGCCGCTGTTTGATAGCGAGGGGAAGCAGATTCTTCGCGATGGCAAGCAGGTCTTCGGCTCGGAGAAGTCGGCCCGTCAGGTGATCCATCGCCTCGCCGGCTGCTGGCGCTACTGGGGCGAGACGCACGGCTACTTCGACACCGCCGAGGATGCGCAGGCGTTCTACGACGAACTCGCGTACATGCTGACGCACCAGATCGCGGCGCCGAACTCGCCGCAGTGGTTCAACACCGGCCTGCAGTTCGCCTACGGCATCACGGGCCCCGCGCAGGGCCACTTCGTCTGCGATCACAAGACCGGCGAGATCTCGCTGGCTGCGGACGCCTACACGCACCCGCAGCCGCACGCGTGCTTCATTCAGAGCGTGGATGACGACCTGGTGAACCCGGGTGGGATCATGGATCTGTGGACGCGCGAGGCGCGCCTGTTCAAGTACGGCTCGGGCACCGGCACCAACTTCAGCCGCCTGCGGGCGGAGAACGAGAAGCTCGCCGGCGGCGGCAAGTCCTCGGGCCTGATGTCGTGGCTGAAGATCGGCGATCGGGCCGCGGGCGCGATCAAGTCTGGCGGCACCACCCGGCGCGCGGCGAAGATGGTCTGCCTCGACATGGACCACCCGGACATCGAGCAGTTCATCTGGTGGAAGGTGCGAGAGGAGATCAAGGTCTCGGCGCTGGTCGAGGGCATGAAGGCCCTGCCGAAGGATCAACAGGATCTGGCGAAGGACCTGAACCTCAAGCTCGACTACGACTTCAACGGCGAGGCCTACGCGACCGTCGCGGGCCAGAACTCCAACAACTCCGTCCGCATCAGCGACCAGTTCTTTGAGACGCTTGACGCCGGCGGCGAATGGAAGACGTATTACCGCACGAGCAACAAGCTCGCCAAGACGTACGACGCGAACAAGCTGTGGAACGATGTCGCGTTCGCGGCGTGGCGCTGCGCCGATCCGGGCGTGCAGTACGACTCGACGATCAACGCGTGGCACACCTGCCCGAGCGCGGGGCGCATCAACGCCAGCAACCCGTGCAGCGAGTACATGTTCCTGGACAACACGGCGTGCAACCTCGCGTCGATCAACCTCATCAAGCTCTACGACGTCTCGACGCGCGAGTTTGACATCGCGGCGTACGAGCACGCGATCGACCTGTGGACAATGGTGCTGGAGATCAGCGTGCTGATGGCCGCGTTCCCCAGTGCGGAGATCGCGCGACTGAGCTGGCGCTATCGCACGCTCGGCCTCGGATACGCGAATCTCGGCAGCGTGCTGATGCAGGCGGGCATCGCGTATGACAGCGAAGAGGCGCGGGCGCTGGCCGGCTCATTCTCGGCGGTGCTCACCGGGCGCAGCTACCGCATGAGCGCGCTGCTGGCGAAGGAGCACGGGCCGTTCGCCGGCTACGAGGCCGATCGCGAGAACATGCTGCGGGTGATCCGGAATCACCGGCGGGCCGCGATGGGAGTCGATCGCGCGGGCGACGAGTGGGAGACGCTCAACCCGATGACTCGCCCGGTGCCGATCAACCACGAGGTCATGAAGAGTCCGCGGGTGCTCGTGGCGAACAGCCGCGGGATCTTGCAGCGGGCGATCGATGCGTGGGACGACGCGCTGGAAGAGGGCATCAAGCACGGGTATCGCAACGCGCAGGTGACGGTGATCGCGCCGACGGGCACGATCGGCTTGCTGATGGACTGTGACACGACAGGCGTGGAGCCGGACTTTGCGCTGGTGAAGTTCAAGAAGCTCGCCGGCGGCGGGTACTTCAAGATCGCCAACGCGTCAGTGAAGCCGGCGTTGGAAGCGCTGGGCTACTCCGACAAGCAGATCAAGGAGATGATGGCGTTCCTGCTCGGTGCGCTGCATACCGACGTGGTCATGCCGGCGAACGCGGGCGTGCGCTCGGGCGCGACGTTCAAGGAGTTCCTGCTCAGCAAGGGCTTCACGGCCGCGGACATCGCGAAGATCGACGACAGTCTGCCCGGCGTGTTCGAGCTCGGTTTCGCGTTCAGCGCGTGGAACCTCGGCGAGGAAACGCTCGCCCGCCTGGGCTTGGACGCTGCGACCGTGAAGGCCGACTTCTCGTTCAACCTGCTGAAGCACCTGGGCCTGTCGCGCGAGACGATCGACAAGCTCAACGACATCATCTGCGGGCACCAGACCATCGAGGGCGCTCCGCACCTGAAGCCCGAGCACGTTTCGGTGTTCGATTGCGCCAACAAGTGCGGCAAGTACGGCAAGCGCTACATCGCCCCCGAGGGCCACATCCGCATGATGGCGGCGGTCCAGCCGTTCATCAGCGGTGCCATCAGCAAGACCATCAACCTGCCCAACGACGCGAGCGTCGAGGACTGCAAGGCGGCGTATCGCCTGTCGTGGGAGCTTGGCCTCAAGGCCAACGCGTTGTATCGCGACGGCTGCAAGCTCAGCCAGCCGCTGAGCACCTCCAGCGAGAGCAAAGACGATCGCGACGCGAAGGAGGACGCCAAGAAGGAGTCGGGAAAGTCAGCGGATCTCAAGGCGGTGGCCGCTGCGGCACCGACGGCTGCTGTGGGGACGCAGGAGACCTCGAAATCTGAGAGCACGCTGGTGGAGGCGATCGAAGCCGCGGCTCATCACCCGATGAGCGCCGACCAGCGCCCGCAGGTCATCGAGCGGCCGATGCGCCGTCGCCTGCCGGACACCCGCGCGAGCATCACGCACAAGTTCAACATCGGCGGGCACGAGGGCTACCTCACCGTCGGCCTCTACGAGGACGGCCAGCCCGGCGAGCTCTTCATCACCATGGCCAAGGAGGGCTCGACCATCGGCGGCCTGATGGACTCGATCGGCACCGCCACCAGCGTTGCGCTGCAATACGGCGTGCCGCTGGAGAGCCTGGTCAACAAGTTCACGCATCAGCGGTTTGAGCCGGCGGGCATCACGACGAATCGTGACATCCCGTTTGCCAAGTCGCTGGTGGACTACATCTTCCGTTGGATGGGCATCCAGTTCATCCCCGGCTATCGCGAGTTGAACACGCCCAACCGCGCGGGGCTCTCGCCCGAGCCGGCGACGAGCGCAACGCCCAGCCCCATGCCCGTGATGCGGCGCGTCATGTCCGAGCCCGCGGCCGGTCGCCTGACCATGGAAGACGGCGTGGGCGGTTCAGACGACGCCGGGAGCGGATCCGCTCATGCCAGCGGCAGCGCACCCGCGCCGGGCCATACCCATGAGCATGTGCATGTGAAACGCACGATCGTGACCACGAGCATCGACGTGGACGTGGACACGACACAGCCGACCAGCACGATGGCCCTGGCGATGAAAGCCGCGGGCGACGGCCCGGCGTGCAGCGTCTGCGGCACCATCACCGTTCGCAACGGCACCTGCTACAAGTGCGTGAACTGCGGGAACTCGCTTGGGTGCTCGTGAGGGAAGGCACTGGGCACTGGCGTGAGCTTGCGGCATCAGAACACACAGGCCAGCGCGCGGCGCCGATGCATCTGGATTCGGTGGTGATTGGGGGTTGATGAACTCCTCTTACCCGTGCGTCCCGGCCGGGAGACTGGCCGGGACGCGCTTGACTCAATAGGCACTGGGGATTGGGCACTGGCATCGATGCCTAATGCCCAGTGCCTGATGCCTCACTCCTCACGATTCACCCACTCGGAGCCCGGAGGGATACCACGACGCGGGAATGACTCCCCGTCCCGGCGGCTGATGACGGACCAACGCCGCATCCGGAGCACCGATCAAGGCGGGCAATGCCAGTACTCTGGCTACGGACGCGCCCGCCCCAACCGGAAACCTCCGGGCTCCGACATGGGTTTTCGTAGAGCGGAAAGGGCCGAGGGGGAGGCGCCGGGCGACAGGCAATGGGCACGGAGTACGTGGCATTGGAGGTGCCCTGCGTCTGATTCCCAGTGCCCAGTGCCTCACTCCGAGTGCCTTCTGTCACACTTCGGTCGCGCGCGTCAGCCGATCGCGCAGCGCGTTCCAGATGGCTCGTTCGTGCTCGTCGCGCCCGGCGTTTTGCCTCGGCATTTCGATGGCGATGATGCTGGGTGACTCGGCGTCGAGCGATCGCAGTGCGCCGTACAGCAACGCCGCGGCGGGCTCGGGGTGTTCGCCCAGCATCTGCACGCTGGCCGCGCGTTCAATGTCGCTTGGCGGCGTCGTGAAACACAGCACGCCGATCTTGCCCTGCTCGCGATCGATGATCGAGCGGACGTGTTCCCAGTCCCCCCAGCGCACGCGCTCGGTAACACTCCGCGGCGCGTAATGGCGATCCAGCATGCCGGGGGATTCCAGTGCCGTCGCGCCGGCGGTCGCTGTGACCGGCGCAGCGCCGTCGCCGCTCGCGCGTGCGTCAATTGATGTTGTGCTGGCCACTTCTTCGCCCAGCGCGGCCGCGAGCTGCGTGGGCGTGATCACGCCCTGACGCAGCACGCGCGCGGGCTGGCCCGCGCGGAGCGAGATCACGGTGCTCTCGATCCCCGCGCGGCACGCCCCCCCATCGAGCACCATCACGCGATCGCCGAAATCCGCGGTGACATGAGCCGCGGTCGTTGGTGAGACGTGCCCGGAGACATTCGCGCTGGGGCCGACGATGGGTGAGCCGAGCGCGTCGATCAACGCGAGCGCCACCGGGTGCGCGGGCATGCGCAGGGCGACGCTGTCGCCGCCACCGGTGACGATGCTCAGGATCGACGACGCTTTTGGCAGCACGATCGTCAACGGGCCGGGCCAGAACGCTTTCGCCAATCGCTCCGCCCGCGCGTCCCACGCGCCCGGCAATACGCAACGCTGCGCCATCGAGATCGACGAGACGTGGACGATCAGCGGGTTGCGCGACGGGCGGCCCTTGATCGCGAACACGCGGGCCACGGCGGCTTCGTTCATCGCGTCGGCACCGAGGCCATAGACGGTTTCAGTGGGGAACGCGACGAGCCCGCCGCGTGCGAGCACGCTCGCGGCGGCGTTGATCTGCTCACGCGTTGAGTGTGCTGGCTCCATGCGTGTTCGCGATCACGGGCGCGACGGCAAGCCGGTGCGTCCGCCGCCGGACGTGGCACCGTTGCCATCGGGCACGCTACGTGGGCCGTCGCGCCGGTACTCCGGCGGCGTGATGATCGGCTGATCGGGCACGCGCCCGGTCGCGCCGGTGGCGATCGCTTCTTCGACCGTCGGTACGTGGAAGTCCACGCGATTGCGACGAAGTGCCGTGCCCATCGCGCCATACAGACGCGCCACGGCGGTGTTGTAATCCGTCAGCGCCACGATCTCCTGCACCTCCGCGGCGGCCATGGCCTGCTGACGCCGGAGCTTCAGGTCCAGAAACTCGGGCGTGAGCGCCGCGAGGTTCTCCTCTTCGACCAGCAGCGTGCGCAGGTTCTCCGCCGCGGCGATCCGCGCGGCGCGGGTCTGCTCGATGAGCTTGTAGTTGGCGTCCACGGTGCGGAGCCGCTCCTTGACATCGCCGACGACGCGCTGCGCGACGTCTTTGTACGCAATAACCGACTGTATGCGTTCGAGCTGGCGCGACTTGAAGTTCGCTTCTGCCGCGCGGTTGCCGATCGCCTGCTCGAAGTTCACGCCGACCAGCGCGTTGACGAAGTCCGCATCGCTGATGTCGCCGTACGCGGTGTTGAAGTCTGAGGACTGCCCGACGAGCCGGAGCTGCGCCCGCAGGTTCAGTTCCGGCAGGCGCTGGTTGTTGGCCACCGCCTGGCGGATGCTCGCGTCGTCGATCGCCAGGAGCGATCGCTGGACCTCCGGCCGGTTGTTCAGCGCCGTCGCCAGAGACTCGATCAGGCTGAACGTCACCGGCTCGTCGCTGGGCATGTCGACTGGTTGCAGCAGCATCTCGCCGCCGACGGGGGCCGCGGGGTCATTGACGAGTTGCTTGAGCCGATCGCTGGCAATGCGCACCTGGTTCTCGGCGCGGATGACGTCCGCACGCCGGGCCTCAACCTGCGCCACGGCGTCGGACAACTGCGACTGCTTGACGTCAAGCTGCGCGTCACGCCGGCGCGTCAGGATGCCTTGGACATCGAGGCCGCGCTCCAGCAAGTTCTGGCTGATGCGCAGGTTCGCAACCGCGGCGACGAGCTGCCAATAGCCCTCTTCGACCTCGACGACGTTGCGTTCGAGCGTTTGGCGGAGTTGCTGGACCTGCTCACGGGCCGCGTTGCGCTCGATACGCACCTGCGCGAGATTCACGTCGCTGCCGAAGTTCCGCAGCAGCGGCTGGTCGAGTTGCAGCGTGAGGTCCGCCTGCTTTGACGGGTTCGGCGAGGGGTTGTAAACGAACGGGGTCGGCGTGATGTTGTCTTTGTTGATCGTCGCGTTGGTCTGGGCGGTGAGTGAGCCGCCAGTGACCAGGCGGCGGCGGACGCCGATTGTGCCCGAGGTCGCGGTGGTGTCGATCTGTCCGGGCGTCACCGTCGACGTCACCACGCGCGGCTCGTTGTTGCTGGAGACCTGGGCCGAGCCGAAGAGCGTCCAATCGAACGCCGCCTCGGCGGCGGTGACGCGGGTCTCGTCGATCGCAGGGCCGAGGCGGGCAAACTGCACGCCCAGGTTGTTGCGAATGCCGGTCATCACGGCGCGCTGCAGGCTGACCTCCGCGATCGCCTGCGGCTGGCCCAAAAGGTCAGGCGCGAACGAGGGCGTGCTGGAGCGCATCAACTGCGGGCCGCTGGTGCGCTGGATCTGCTCCAAGATGTTCGGCGCGATACGCAAAGCCTCGACGCGAGACTCGCGCGTGGTCTGGATCGGGGCCGGACGGCGGAGCGACTCCTCCAGCTCGCGCTGGCTGAAGGCCTTCAGGCTGGTACGCAGTTCCTCGTCGCGCGAGTCATACAAAGGCGAGGCGCAGCCGGCCAGCAGGGTCAGCATGAGGGCGACGGCGACGGATGCGCCGGCGCGATCGCTCGGGCGTCGGACCGAGCACGGATTGTGAGGCGGGCCCCCGCGCGGCGCGCTCGATCCGGCTCGATCGATCGTCTGAGCCGGGGGGCGTGCCGCTGGCCGTCGCATGTGCATCGCCAACGGTAAACCGGCAAGGAGCGGGGGTCAAAGCAATTGCCGCGTGGTTGCGGGGAATCACGCGCCGCGCGAGCAAGTCGGGAGCGCAGAAGTTGTCGGTCCGGGGCGAGTCGAGCCGATCCACACGAACACCGTTCGACCCGATCGCCTATAACTTTGCAGCGGGGCGCGCCGTCGAACATTCGCACACGTCTCGGATCGCCCCGGTCCGCAGGGAGGTTTTCGCATGGCACAGACTTTGACTCGTCGCGCATTGACGCTCGCACTCTTGGCCGGCACACCCGCGGGCGCCGCCGCCCTGGCACTGCCCGCGTTCGCGCTGTTGAGCTCGCCTTCGGCGATCGCGCAGACCAACGCCGCCGTCACGCCCTATGTCGTCAGCGTCGTCGCGGATGACGCCGATCTGCGGGCCGGCGAGAGCCTGTACATCTACTCGGTGGCCAAGCTCAAGGCGGGCACGCTCCTGCGGGTTGACGCCGAGACCGCCGACTGGCTGCGCGTCGGCTATCCCGACTCTGCCCGCGCCATCGTCGCTGCGGAGGACGTCGCGCCCAGCGCCGACGCGACCACGGTCAAGCTCCGTCGGCCTTCCAAGCTCAGCGCGTTCAACGTCGCCACCGGCGCCCGCGCGAGCTTCATGCCGCTGCTGCTGTCCGAACTTCCGCCAGAGACCTCGCTCAAGGTCATCGAGGCGATCAAGGACGACGCGGGCAAGGTGACGCACTACGCGATCCAGGCGCCGGACTCGGCCCGGGCGTACATCTCGCGCTCGGCCGTGCGTCGCGCGAGCGATGAAGAGACCGCGCGATTCGCCGGCACGCCCGCGCCGACGCCCTCGGCCAACACCACGCCGACCGCAACGACTACCCCCCCCACTCCCGCCGCCACGCGTCCGACCACCGTGATCAACAACACGCCCGGCGAGCCGGCGAAGAACGGCAACGTCGTCGGCGCCACGCCAGCGATCGGCGGGCGACTTGAGCCCACGACGCCGCCCGCGCCCGTCGGCGAGACGCCGCCCGGCTTCACGCGTGTGCCCGAGTCTGAAGGCACGCCCGCGACGACCGAGATTGTGCCGGAGCCGATGCCGCTGACGCCGCGCCCTGCGGTCACGCCGGCGCCGGTGAGCCGCACGGAATCGCTCGTCGCGCTGTACAACCGCGTCCGCCAGCAGCCGCTGGAGAACGCGGAACTGGACGAAGCCATCGGCGAGTTCCGCAGCTATCTCGACGGCCTCAGCGGGCCGGATCGCGAGCGTTCGTCAACGAAGAACCTCGAGCGGTATGTCAAAGCCATGGAGCTCCGGCGCGAGCTGCGGAACGACGCCAGCGCGTCCGCCGCTGCGCGTCAGTCGATCGACAGCCGCGTGGTTGAGGTGCGGCGCCGGATCACCGAACTGGAGAGCCAGCGCGTGTACACGATGATCGGCCGCCTGGTGCCGTCGGTCGTGTACGACGGCGAGCGTCTGCCCCAGCTCTATCGCGTCGAGTCGCCAGAGCCAGGCTCCGCTCGCACGCTGGGCTATCTCCAGCCGGACGCGAAGCTCGACCTAGCCGGGAAACTCGGCGTCGTCGTGGGCATCGAGGGTGACGTGCGATTTGACGAGGCGCTGCGGGCGAACATCATCACGCCGCGGAAGATCGACCAGATCTCGCTGGCCCCGGTGGACGGGCGCGTGATCAGCAACGAGGTCATCCGCCAATCCACGACGACAACCACCACGACGACCTCGCCGGGGACGACGGTTCCTCCGGCGAATCCGGCGTCGACGACGCCCGCGCCGGCAACACCGTCGCGAACGCCGGAATCAGCGCCGCCGGTCGATGCGCCCGACGCACCCGAGGGAAATGCTCCCGCGGCACCCGCAACGACGCCGTCGTCTCCCGCCGCTCCGCGGACGGAGCCGGCGACGGGCCTGCCGAAGATGAAGCCGGTCAACCGTCAGCCGAACGTGTGATCGCCGGCTCGCGACGGGTCTTGACCCGCCGGCGCGACAGCGCATGCCTCACGACAATTGACGCAAAAACACAATCGCCCGACGAGCCTCGTCGGGCGATGTGCTTTTCAACAGGGGATAAGGGATTTGAACCCCTACTAACTGAGTCAGAGTCAGTCGTGCTACCGTTACACCAATCCCCTAACGGCAGTAGGGTACGCCGCTCGCGGATCGCGTCAAGGAACAGAGTCGGCGGCCTCGCGAAGTGGTGGCTTACCGAAGTGGTGGCCCGCCTTTCCAAGGCGGGTGGGCTGCACTTCCATACCGCCCGACGCGGCCTCACGCCGTCTGATCGCTCGCCAGCATGTCCGAATAGCTCTGGCTCAGCGGGCCGCCCAGCGCCGGCGCGAGGGCTTCCTGAAGCTGATGCACCGCGTCGTAGCTCTTGATGAGGTTGTTTGATGGCGACACGAGGGCTTCAAACTCCACGAACTGCCCAAGGCCTTGGACGTCATCAAGGTGTACGCGCACGCCCTCGACCATGTACAGCTCGCGCGTCTTCTTCACCGTCACCCACACCGGCGGCTCGGTGCTGCCGAAATACTGCGCCGCCTCCGCGACGGAGTAGATCGTGAAGCGGCTGACGCGGGCCTTGGCCTGGTTGTCGCGGTGGTAAAAAATGAACTCGACCGGCTGGGCGACGCCGTCGGCGATGGACTCGCGTTTCTTCAATCGCCCATCGGCAAGCTTGAAGTACGTGTCCGTCTGCACCAGGGTCGCGACTTTCGTCGCCTTGAGCGATGAGAGCGCCAAGCGGCACAAGGCCGCGTCCCGAAGCTCATGCTTGCACTCGACGTTCTGCATTCGCGGGGACGGTAGCCCGACGGCGCGAGACTGCGGAAGCGTCGGCAGTCTTCGTGCCACCGACCTGGCTTCCAGGTCGGTGCTTTCTCGTCGCGGATCACGGCTGTCCCGCGGGCAACGCGATCCTGCGGCACCGACCTGGAAACCAGGTCGGTGGCACGTACGTTGCGCGGCTCACGTCGCCCCGTGCTCGCTCAAAAACTCCACCAACTTCGCCTCGTCCCACACCTCAACGCCCAGCTCGCGGGCCTTGTCGAGCTTGCTGCCGGCCTTCTCGCCCGCGACGAGGATCGACGTTTTGCTCGACACCGAGCCGCTGACCTTCGCGCCGAGTTTCTCCAGCAGCTCGCCCGCCGCCTCGCGCTCGAAGCGCTCGAGCGTGCCCGTCAGCACCACCGTCTTGCCCGTCAGCGGGCCGCGGTCGTCCGCGCTCGCGCCATCGCTCGCCGTGTTCGTCGGCCCGCGGAAATCCTTGCTTGTCAGGTCCACGCCCGCCTGCTCAAGCTCCTGAAATATCCGCACGCCCGCGGCTGAGTGCAAAAACGCATGCACCGCCGGTGCCGTGTCGCGCCCGAGGCCCGTCTCCGGCCTCGCCTTCGGATCCTCATCAAACCCCAGCCGGCGCGCCTCGTCCTTCGAACACGCCTTCGGTCGCAGCCGCGGCTCTTCCGCCTCCATCAACTCCGCGACGCTCCGGAACATCTTCGCCAAGCTCTTGGCGGTCGAGTCGCCGACATGCCGGATGCCAAGGCCCGCGAGCACCTTGGCCATGCCGCGTGACTTTGAGCCCTCGATGCCCTCCAGCAGGTTGTCAACCTTCTTCTCGCCCATGCGTTCCAGCGCGCGGAGCGCCTCGCGGTGATCTCGCAAGCGATAGATGTCCGCGAAAGACTCCAGCGGAATGCCACGACTCTCGCGGATCTGGTCGATCGTTTTCTCGCCGAGCCCGTCGATATCCATCTGCTTGCGCCCGGCGAACCAGATCAACTTTTCTCGCACCTGCGCCGGGCACAGCGGGCTGACGCAAAAGCGCCCGCTCTCGCCGCGTGCGGTGCGGTTTTCCGGGTCTGCGTATTCCACCTCCACCGGTCCGCCGCAGACCGGGCACACCTCCGGCGGCACAATTTTCTTCGCATCCTTGGGCCGCTTCTCGATCACCACGCCCGCGACATACGGGATCACCTCGCCCGCCTTCTCGATATACACCGTGTCGCCAAGACGAATGTCCGTCGTCCCCTTGCTCGGGTCGTCCGGGTCCAGCGGCGCATCGGCCACGCGCCCGAAGTTGTGCAGCGTCGCGTGCCGCACTTCCGTCCCCGCCAGCAGCACCGGCTCCATCGCCGCCCGCGGCGTGATCTTCCCGGTCTTGCCCACCTGATAATCCACGCGCACCAACACCGTCGTCTTCCGCTCCGCAGGGAACTTGTACGCGATCACCCATCGCGGGCTCTTGCTCGTGAGCCCCAGCACGTCCTGCTGGGCGAACGAATCGACCCGCACGACCATGCCGTCGGTCATGTACTCCAGCCCGCGCCGCGCGGCGTCAAACGCCTTGATCGCGCTCAACGCCTCGTCGATCGTCTCACAGCGCACCGCGCGCCCGGTCGTCGGCACGCCCGCGCTCTTGAGCTTCTTGAGAAAGGCCCAGAACCCCGAAGCAAACGCGCCGCCATCGGCGCTGATCTCGCCCCGACCGTGCGCAAAGAACCCAAGTCGGCGCGACGCGGTGATCGACGGATCAAGCTGCTTCAGCGTCCCCGCCGCGGCGTTCCGCGGGTTCATGAACAGCTCGTCCCCCGCTTCGCCCCGCTCGCGATTCACACGCTCGAACTCCGGCAACGGAAAATACACCTCGCCACGCACTTCCAGCACCGACGGCACATCCCCATGCAGCACCAGCGGCACGCCCGCGATCGTCCGCACATTCGGCGTCACGTCGTCACCCTGCACGCCGTCGCCGCGGGTCACCGCGCGCACCAGCCGCCCGCGCTCGTAGCGCAGGCTCATGGCGATGCCGTCAACTTTCGGATCGCAGACGACCGCGAAGCCGTCGGGCCCGACGCCGTCGTCGGCCCCACCGTCGCGCGCCTGAGCGCCAAACAGACCCGACTCTTCGCGCGCCTCAAGCGCTCCTCGCGTTCGTTCCCACCACGCCCGCACCTCACCCTCGTCGTACGTGTTGTCGATGGAGAGCATCGGCAGCGCGTGGCGCACCGTGACAAATCCGTCCACCGGGCCGCCGCCGACCCGCTGCGTTGGCGACGTGTCGTCGGCCCACTCCGGGTGCTCCGCCTCCAGGGCCTGAAGCTCCTTCAAGTACCGGTCAAACTCCGCATCCGACATGATCGGCGAAGCCTCGGCGTAATACGCACGGTTCGCCTTGTTCAACAACTCGCGCAGGTGATGAATCCGCTCCCGGTCGCCCATAGTGCCCGAGTGTACCGCCCAATCGCGACGCCCCACGCGCTGCCGCGCACCCCGCTTCACCCTCCTCACCAGCACCGGCTGACACCCGCCCCGACCATCCTCTACACTGCCGCCATGACCGCCCGCCTGATCGACGGCAAGGCTCTCGCTGAGCAATATCGCGCTCGCCTCATCGAGCGCGTTCGCGCTGTTGAGGCCCGCGGCTCAAGCGTTCGCCTCGACGCCATCCTTTGCGCCGCCGGCGACAACGCCAGCCGCGTCTACGCCGAGAACCAGGGCAAGGCCGCCGCGGCCCTGGGCATCCAGTACAAGCTCCACGAGCTCCCGGCGAACGCGAACTTTGACGCGCTCGCCGGGCGCGTGCTGCTTCTGAACACGCGCGAGGATGTCACCGCGATGATGCTCCATCTGCCGCTGCCCGCGGGTGTTGAGGCGTATGACATCCAACGCCTCATCGCGCCGGAGAAAGATGTCGAAGGCGTCAACCCCGCCAACATCGGCAACATCGTCTACGGCCGCTCATCGCTCGCGCCATGCACAGCGCTCGCGGTCATCCGGATGATCGAGCATGTCGGCGTCGAGCTTCGCGGCAAGCGCGCCGTGGTCATCGGCGCCAGCGACCACGTCGGCAAGCCCATCGCCGTGCTGCTCATGCGCCAGGACGCGACGGTGGTGTCGTGCAACAAGTGGACGCCAGGAATCAAGAACATCATGTACGCCGCGGACATTCTCATCGCCGCCGCGGGCGTGCCCGAGCTCATCGTGCCCGACTGCGTCAAGCCCGGCGCGATCGTCATCGATGTCGGCGTCAACCGCGTCACCGGTGCCGACGGCAAGGCCCGCACCGTCGGCGATGTCTCCTTCGAACAAGTCCGCGAACGCCTCGGCCCCGACGGTTGGATCAGCCCGGTGCCCGGCGGCGTGGGGCCGATGACCGTAATGATGCTGCTGAGCAATGTCGTGCAAGCCGCGGAGCGGGCGATCGGGCTCAGCGAGGTGAAGCCATGAACAGTGTGACTCGCACCGTCGCGTCCGTTGCGTCGGCCATCGTGCTCGCGTGCGGCGGCCTGCTCGCGCTATTGAGTGTTCCCACGGCTCGCGCGAACCAAGCCGCGTCAGCGACTGCGACGCCCGCATCGCGCAACGCGACCGCTGATTCTGCGATTCCCACCGCGCCAGCACGCGAGTTCCGTGGCGTCTGGGTTGCCACCGTTGCGAACATCGACTGGCCCAGCCGCAAAGGGCTCAACGTCACGCAGCTTCGCGAGGAGATGAACGCGATGCTCGATCGCGTGCGCGACGCAGGCTTCAACGCCGTCGTGTTTCAGGTCCGGCCCGGGTGCGACGCGATGTACCGCTCGAACCTTGAGCCATGGTCGGAGTTCCTCTCCGGCGAGTCCGGCCAGCTTCCCGCCGGGGCGCCCGCGGATTACGACCCGCTGCAAGAGTGGCTCGCCGGAGCGCACGCACGCGGCCTCGCTCTCCACGCCTGGTTCAACCCGTTCCGCGCTCGCCACATCCGCGCTCAGAAGCCCGACGCTTCGACGCACATCTCACGCACGCGCCCGGACCTCGTCCGCTCCTACGACGGCTATCTCTGGCTCGACCCCGGCGAGCCCGATGCCCGCGCCCACTCGCTCGCGGTCGTGCTCGACATCGTCAACCGCTACGACATCGACGGCGTCCACTTCGACGACTACTTCTATCCGTATCCCAAAGCAGGTCAGGATTTCCCCGATCAACAGAGCTTCGCGAAGTTCGGCGCCGGCGCGTCGCGCGATGACTGGCGCCGCGCCAACATTAACGCCTTCGTGCGCGAGCTTTACGCCCGCGTGAAGGCGAGCAAGCCACACGTGCTCGTGGGCATCAGCCCGTTCGGCATCTGGCGCCCGAACTTCCCGCCGCAGGTGCGCGGCTTTGACGCCTACGCGTCGCTCTACGCCGACGCGCGCCTGTGGCTGCGCCAAGGCTGGTGCGACTACATCTCGCCGCAACTCTACTGGAAGGCCGAGGCGCCGCAGCAGCCATACGCGCGTTTGCTCGATTGGTGGATCGACCAGAACGATTTCGGGCGGCACATCTGGCCGGGCTTAAACGCCAGCCGCGTGTTGCCCGCGGATGTTACAAAGGGCACCGACGCCAAGGCCCGCGATAGTTGGGAGCCCGCGGACATCCTGCGCCAGATCGACCTCACGCGCGCCAGCCAGGGTGCCAGCGGCGTGATCGCGTTCAGCGCCGTCGCGATCACTCAGGACCGGCGTGGCTTGGCTGGTGCGTTGTCGGGCCGCGCGTTCACGTCGCCAGCGCTGCCGCCGGCGAGCCCTTGGCTTGCGACACCCGCCGATGTCGCGCCGAAGACCGACGCAACGCTCGCACGCTCACCCGCCGGCGGGATGGTCATCACCACGCAAGCACCCGCTCGCCCCGGCCAATCGCTCGTCGTGATGGGCCGCCGCTCGTCAACCAGCGCCTCGGGTGCCGGCATGTGGCAGCTTCTGGGCACATCGCGCACCAACACGTTCACCGTACCGACGACGCCGGGCGTCTTCTACGACGCGCTCGGCGTGGCATGGATGGACCGGACCAATCGCCTCGGCCCGTGGCAGCCGCTGAAGCCGTGAGGGTTCCCGGTCTCGTCGAGATCGCTGTGAGCGTTGATCGCTGACCAGTCGTGAATGAAAACCATGGACACGTTGCATCCCAAGATCATCCTCGTCGGCGCGGGCGTCATGGGCTCGGCGCTGTTGAACAGCATGCTGGAGGGCGAGATCGATCACAGCGACGCGATCGTGATCGACCCCGGCGCCGAGAAGCTCGACGGCTTTCGCGCGCGTCGCGTTCGTGTATTCCCGTCGATCGAGATTGCATCGCTGCAACGCTTCGAAGAACCAGCGGTCGTGCTGCTGGCGATCAAACCGCAGTCTCTCGCGGCCGCGGCTCCCGCGCTCGCTCAACTCTTGCGCCCGGGCGACACGCTCATCAGCATCCTCGCAGGCGTCACGATCGCGCGTCTCACGAGCATCGTTCCCGCGGGGGTGAACGTCATCCGCGCCATGCCCAGCGTGCCGGCACGCGTCGGCATGTGCGTCACCGGCCTCGCGCACGCGCCCGAGCTTGACCCCAAAGGCGACGCGGTCGCGATCGCCGACGGGATCTTCCGCAGCGCCGGCCCGCTGGTCATGCACATCGACGAATCGATGATGGACGCGTTCACCGCCATCGCTGGCAGCGGCCCGGCCTATGTCTTCTACCTCGCCGAAGCGCTCACCAGCGCGGCCCAAGACATTGGCTTCTCCGCGCCCGACGCCGACAAACTCGTGCGGGCCACGCTGCTGGCCAGCGCGACGTTGCTCGCGCAGCTGCCGGGCGAAACACCCGGCGAACTCCGCGCCGGCGTCACCAGCAAAGGCGGCACCACCAACGCCGCGTGTACCGTGCTCGATCAACGCCAAGCCGGCGACGCATTCCGCGCCGCCGTCATCGCCGCGCGCGACCGCGGGCGCGAACTGGGGAAGCTGGCGTGAAGATGGTGCCGCGGCATCCAGCTCTATCGCCACTCTGCCACTTCTACTAGAAGTCCCTGCGCCAGAAAATCAACGCCGTCGCGCCGACCATAACGACCTCGAAGAGCAGTGACGTGCCGATGACGTACAACCAGCCGCGTGATCGCTCGATCTCCTCGAACTCTTTGTCGATGAGTCTTTGATTCGCGTTTCCGCCACGGCGTCCCCGTCGTCCGTCGTCGTCGTCCGGGCCGAACATCACCGTCTGGAACGCCCCAGACTCCGTGAGCGAGTATTCAAGCAACGCAAGCGTCTCGGCGTTCTTTGGCACCGGCGTCTTCAACACGAGGGTCAAGCGGTGCCACCACATCTTGTTGATCACCGACTGGGACAGTCGCTCTTTCTCATCAACCTTTCGGTTCAGCGTGCGACGCAAGCCCTCGATGTCCTCAACGCTGCGCGCGCCGGACTCCACTTCGACACGACGCTGTTCCTCTTTCGCGATCTGCGCAGTTCGCACTTCCACTTCTTTCGTGACCTGTCGCAGGTTCACCTCGTCTTCAACCCGAAGTCGCAGCATGACTAGTTCGATCGTGTTGATCGCGAAAAAGGCGAACCAACAGACCGCCACGGCCAGCACCGCCGCGATCGTTGACCGCGTCAACACACCCACGAACGCGCTGATGCTGTACATGTAGCTGAAGATGAGCGTCGTCAGAGGAATCGTGAGCAGCAGCCCTGGAATCCACTCGCCGCCGCGCACCCCGATCACGACGATCGACGCGATCGTGAAGATCGTCACCTGCAGAACGACGAAGGTCATGGCCGCGAAATACTTGGTCAGGAACAGCCGCACCCGCGACATGGGACGTGACAACGTGAGTTCGACCGATCCTGCGGACACAAAGTCAGGCATGATGCTGGATGTGGAGATGAAGGCCAGGCCCATCGCGCCAAAGGACAGCCAAGTACCCACGCCGAACGTCGCAAACAGAAACTTGTAGAACGTCTCGGCCGGTACGACGGTCGTGTTGATGAACGCTGGGACCTTGAACCACAGCAGCGTCAGACCCTCTTCGTCGATTCCCACCGCCGCGAGCGCCAGCACGATGACCCCCGACAGCGACAAGCTGATCCAGAACATCATCTTGCTGTTCAGCTCGCGATAGGAGTCCAAGAAAATCGCCAGAGTCTGTCTCATCGCGTGGCTCCTTGGCCGCGTACGGGGGCATCGCCGGCGCCGGGTGTGAGCACCTTGCCGGTGGACTCATCAGTCACCGCTCGGATGAACAAGTCTTCGAGCGAAGGCCGCGCGTCGCGCACGCCGCGGACCATCAGCCCGCCGGCTCGCAGCGCATCGATCACCGGCTGCACCGCTTCCACGCGTCGCGTCTTGAGCACCACGATGTTGCCGTCTACGCCCATCGCGACGCGCTCGGCGTTCCCCGTCGCCGAGTCCGCGCCGCTCACCAGTTCCAGCGGCGTCGCCGGCGCTGCGCCCGCGATCAACGCCCGCGGCTCATCGCCCCCCACGCCCGGCGCCGGCAGCGCCCCTCGCACGCGCTCGCCCAGCCCGCGCCGCAAGGCGTCCACGATCGCCGCCTCGGCCCTCTCACCCATGCCCAGCGCCATGACCGACGACGGCTCCACTTCGACCTCGAACCGCTGGCCGTATTCCGTCAGCGTGTCCAGCGTGCCCTGCGCGCTCACGCGCCCCTGCACCATGATCGCGACGCGATCGGACACGACCTCAAGCTCGCTCAACAGGTGCGAGTTCACCAGCACCGCCTTGCCGCGCGAGCGCAACTCCACCAAAATGTTCCGGATATCCCGCCGCCCGACCGGATCAACGCCATCGGTCGGCTCGTCGAGCACGACCAAGTCCGGGTCCATCATCAGGGCCTGCGCGACGCCGATGCGCTGCCGCATGCCCTTGGAATACTGCCGGACCTTCATGTCCTTCCAGCGCGTCATCCCGACGAGTTCCAGCAACTCCCCCGCGCGCTGTCGCCGCTCCCTCCGCGGCACATCACTCAGCGCCGCAAAATAGTCCAGCACCTGCCCGCCGCTGAGATACTCCGGGAATCGGTGGTGCTCGGGCAAATAGCCGACCTTGCGGAGCGTGCCCTTGTGCCCCACCGGCTTACCCAGCATGTGCCCCTGGCAACGCGTGGGCCGGATGATCGTCATGAGGATCTTGACCAGCGTGCTCTTGCCCGCGCCGTTGGGCCCGAGCAGACCGAAGATCTCGCCACGACGGATTGACAAATCCACGCCGCGCAGAGCGTGAACCTTGCCGCGATACATCTTGTCCACGCCCCGCACGTCCAGCGCGTAGTCGTTCACGCCCTCGCGCGCCGTCACCCGCGGCGGCAACCCCGCCCCCACCCCCAC
>VYLL01000048.1_pt1 | contig 56305 bp, 49 predicted proteins | sample 5114301 | NCBI WGS metagenome assembly VYLL01 (sample SAMN12291809, study PRJNA351875) | freshwater metagenome | isolation source: freshwater lake | place: USA: Michigan, MSU2 Lake | collected 2011-08-16 | reverse complement strand
ATGGCTTTCATGGGGCATAACCTCTATGTATAACAAGAGCCGTATGATGGGAGACTATCACGTACGGTTCTGTGAGAGGCTTGGGGTGAAATTCCCCTTGCCTACTTGACTTTTACCATAAACTGAGAAACCTAATAAAGTACATCGATACAGTAGGGGTCAGGTTGCAAATTTCTTAGGAAAAGGCTGATCGGATGTGTAGTTCTTATTTTGGCATTGTAACTTTAAATGTTGTGCCAACTTCTGGTGTGCTTGTTACCTCAATGGTTCCCTGCAGTTTTTCAACCTGTTGTTTTATTAGATACAAACCAAGGCCCTTTCCCTGCGTATTGGCATGAAAACGTTTAAATAATTTGAAAAGATCATGCTTAAACTTGTTAAGATCTATGCCGCGCCCGTTGTCGCTTACCTCGAGACAAATGTTGTTTGCGATAATCCTGCTGGAGATATGGATCACAAGTTTACGTGCAGGTGAACGGTATTGAATGGCATTGCTGATCAGGTTATACAGAATACTATTAATATATGCTTTGATAGAGTGGAGTTGCTCGCATTGTAAATCAGCAATGATCTCTACATCATTTTCGATGATAAAGCTATGCAAAGACTGCTGGATTAAAGCAAGTTCATCTTGAATATGAACTTCTTCAAATGCTGCAAACTTGTCGTTCCGGACATCAACAATTTTATTTAGGTCACGAATGATGGTATCCAGTGAGAGAGCAGATTGACCTAGCAGAGAAAAGATATGATTTTTATCTTCTGGCGTTTCGGCTGTATGATGAATATTAAATAGCCCAAGCATACTGGCAACTGGGCCGCGTAAATTGTGCGAAACTGTATATGAAAATTGTTGAAGCTCGTTATTTCTCGTTACCAGTTCTTCATTTGTCTGAAGTAGATCCTTGCTTCTTTCGTCAAGTGACTTCTCCAGAGTTGTATTCTGTTTTTCTAATTCCTTTTTTTGTCTCTCAATTTCCTTATTTGCCTCGATCAGGTTTGTTTGGCTTTGTAGAAGATTCTCACTTTGCGACTGAATTTCTTCATTCTGAGTTTCTACGTTCTTATTTAGCTCATAAAGGTCGCGGTAGGAGCTTTGCAGTTCGGTATTCTTTACACTAAGTTCTCCGATGAGTTGATGGTTCTTTGTTTCAAACGAATCTACTATGTTCTTCAAAGAAAAAATGCTCCCCAATAAGAACAAATAGGCAGCTATGAAAATCAAATTAGAGGCAACGTAGTACCCGAATGTAGGCCATTCATGACTTTTGCTGAAGAAGTGAATAAAAGGATCAACCAATAAAAACAGAACGAAGTTTAATGCTACAATTGACCGCATTAAATATTTGTCGCGATTTTGAAAAATCAGAATGGGGATACTTGAAGTTGCCAGCAATACTGCATAAAGAGCAGGATTTTGAGAATAATCAAAACTTTCTGGTGCCTGGATACGCGGCAAGAATGAAAGAATGAGGCTTGAAACCGGTATTGTAACAACTAAAAGAAAGCGGCCAAGGGTAATAAAACGAAACCCGTTTAGTATCGGAATCGAAATAAGAACAGCTATCGTTATTGCAAACACTTGATCAAAAAACGACCAGCCGTTTCTTAAGGAATAGAGTAAGAGCGATGAAATGATGACAGCTCCAATGACTGCAATCGAGTTGGTCAACACTATTGCCCTTTTTTCTAACCTCGGCATATTTTCAGTGGTGCCAGCCTTAATTAATTTTTCTGCTACTTCAAACATTTTACAAATGTCAACTAAAAAGGTGATTTAACACTATTTTACCATGTAAGCTGCATTTAGTACGACTCTATGGGAAGTAAGAAGTTGGCCAATTTTGTTACTCGTGGCCCCGACAGCCACGACTAAAACACTTTTCCGCATGCCAAAACATAAGTTCTTCCAAGAGTTGTTTCAGAACCAAAAAAAGACATAATTTTAAATTTATTGCTCAGGCAGTAGAGTTCAATTCTATGTAACGGATGTTATTTTGGACAATAGTTGTTTGCTGAAATTTGGACTTATTACTCAAATAATTAAAAACCTATGAAAACTCAACTCAATCGCAGAGACTGGTTTAAATCAACATTGGCTCTCACAGCTGGTGTAGCACTCTCGTCTACATTTACAGAAGAATTGATGGCCGCACCGATGAGCCAGGCAGAAAGGTCATTCTTTGGACTAAAGACCAGCGATGCTCAAAAGGTCAGGCTGAACTCGAATGAAAACCCTTATGGCCCGTCAGAGAAAGCCAAGAAGGCAGTGATGGAAAGCTTGTCTCGCGGGAATAGATATGCGTTCAATGAGCTAGAAGAGTTGAAAAAGATTATTGCAGCAAAGGAAGGAGTTGATCCTTCATTTATTCTGTTAGGCGCAGGTTCTGGAGAACTGCTGGTACAAACAGGAATTGCCTATGGGCTGGAAGGCGGTCGAGTGTTATCTGCGTATCCAACTTTCCCCTTGTTGATGAACTACGCGCAACAGATGAAGGCAGCGTGGGACAAGGTTGACCTCAATGAAAAGCTGGAACACAATTATGAAGCATTGGCATCTGCTATTAAGAGCGATACACGATTAGTGTTTTCCTGCAATCCCAACAACCCAACAGGTACAGTAGTGAGTGATTCTATTGTGCGTGGATTTTGTGAAGAGGCATCGAAGAAAACATTAGTTTATGCCGATGAAGCTTATTTGGAATTTCTAGACCCAAGTCAGCAAAAATCTATGGTGTCACTTGTTCAAAATAATCCGAACGTAGTAGTCTCAAAAACATTTTCAAAAATTTATGGATTGGCCGGGCTTCGTATTGGCTATTTGGTAGGGCAACCCGACACATTGAAAAAAATAGCACAGTATGGCGACACCATTTCTCCTAGTCAAACAGCGTTAGCCGCGGCTAAAGCTAGCTTAGGAGATGAAGATTTTATGAAACTAACGCGCGAGAAGAATAGCGTTGCCAGGAAAGTATTGACTGACTATCTGGATCAAAAGAAGATATTTTATGGTAAATCCTTGACCAATGTGGTTTTGTTCCCTGCACCTAAGGATGGAAAGAAGATACTTTCTCAACTGGATGAAAAAGGATTCCTGATTCGAATTTGGGATTATCAAGGAAAGGAGTGGTGTCGCGTGAGCATTGGCACACAGGATGAAATGAAGAATTTTGTGAGGGTCTTTGATGAGGTGGTGGCTTAGTTACAAACACTCAGTTACTTGCATGAATTTGATCGGGTGCATTTTGGTTGCTCTTAGGAATGCGTTTTTACATCATTTTTAGAATAACCATATTGGATAAATCCGGAATTTAATTCCGGATTTATCCAAATTAGTTTACCTTGCAGCATGATAGATCGTGAAGCAGCGCCAAGGTTGCTTAGGCTAGCCAAGACTTTTCGCAGTGTCGCGGTGGTAGGACCAAGACAGAGTGGAAAAACTACTCTTTGTAAGACAATATTTCCACAGAAGCCATACGTCTCTTTGGAAAACCCGGACACCTTGGAGTTTGCCCGAACTGATCCACGTGGGTTTCTCGGTCAGTTTGAAAATGGTGCAATACTCGATGAAGTACAACGAGCACCTCATCTATTTTCATATCTTCAACAAGTATTAGATGAAACAAAAAAGAAGGGACTATTCATACTTACAGGCTCTAATAACTTTCTGTTGCAAGAAAATATAACCCAGACCCTTTCCGGTAGAATTGCGTATCTGCAATTGCTTCCGCTATCAATGACTGAGCTGAAAAAAAGCAAAAAAAATAGGGCGGATTTTGCATGGCATATCCTAAACGGTGGTTATCCCGAAGTGCTTACCAAAAAAGTCAGTGCCGCAGACTGGTATTCCAATTACATCAACACATACGTGGAAAGGGACGTGAGGCAATTGAAAAATGTGGCTAACCTTTCACAATTTACAAAACTGCTTCGCTTATGCGCTGGTCGTACAGGACAGATTCTGAATTTAACCTCTTTTTCCAACGACTGTGGAATTGATCAGAAAACAGTCGCAGCATGGTTAAGCGTTTTGCAAAGCAGCTACATTATCTACCTTTTAAAGCCTTACCACACCAATTTTAATAAGCAGATTAGCAAAACACCAAAACTATATTTTTATGATACTGGCCTTGCTTGTTCACTATTAGGTATAGTTCAGGCAAAACAGATCATTAGTCATTCTGCCAAAGGTGCCTTGTTTGAGAATTTTGTTTTGGCCGAACTCTTAAAAAGGAGATTTAATTCAGGAGCTGCGGATAATCTTTTTTATTGGCGTGATAAGATGGGTAATGAGGTGGACATAATCTTGGATAATTCTAGCAAGATTACAGCCCTGGAGTTGAAAGCAGGTGAAACCGTGTCGCAAGATTTTTTTAAAGGGCTAGAGTATTTTTCTGCGTTGAACAAAAGTGCTGTTAATACAATTTTACTCTACGGAGGGAAACAAGCGTACAAAAGAACTAGTGGCACTGTCGTTAAGCCGTGGATAGAAATGACCGACTTATGAAGTAGATCATAAAGCAAACAAAAAAGTCAGGCATCACCTGACTTTTTTGTTTGCTAGAAGAGACTCTTTATTCGGCCACCAATACTTCTCCTTTGATAGTTAGCAGCACAAAGCCACCTTCAACATTAGCGGTTACGGTAACTGTTTTGTTAAACGGCCCTGCAGCGCCAGCATTAAAAGTTGCTTTTATAAATCCTGAGCCACCTGGTTCTACCGGAGTTTTGGTCCAGTCAGGGGTCGTACAGCCGCAAGAAGGTTGTGCGTTCACGATAATCAATGGTGCTTTGCCTGTGTTCGTGAATTTAAACTCATGTGTTACTGGGATGCCCTGCTTAATTTTTCCAAAATCATGTACAGAAGACTCCCAATTGAAAGCGGCCACAGCCGGGTTGACTTCGTTCTTGCTGATCGTTCCAGTCATTTCTTGCGAGTAACCGATGCCTGTCACCAGAGCAAATGCGGCTAAAAAAAGTAATTTTCTCATGTTGTTGTCCAATTTTAGGTTAAACTTAAAGGGATATTTTGATCTGTACAAACATCTCTGTTAAAAGTGGTTTTCCGTGTTAAAAAAGGCCTAAAAGATGTTAACGCTTTGTTAAAGGCATTTTTCGTACCAAAGTGGCTTTAAATACTAAATACCTTTGTAAGGTGAACAGGTTTACCCTTCGAATTGTAATTGGACTTGCCGCGTTAAGTATCGTGGGCATTACTGCCACGCAGATTTACTGGGTAAGGAAGGCTTTTGACTTGAAAGAGAATCAGTTCAATGCCGATGTAAACTTAGCGCTGGAAAATGTGGCCACTCGCATCTACGATATCAATAAAACGCCCATGCCGGCCAATAGTCTGGTAGATCAGGAGTCGAGCAATTACTTTACTGTTTTAGTAAATGGCCCCATCGATTCGAATCTGTTAGGCTTTCTGCTAAAGAATGAATTTGACAAACGAAAAATAACAGCCGACTACCAGTTTGGCGTGTATGACTGTTCGGAGCAATGCATGGCGGGAGGCAACTACATTTCACCCACAAAAAATAAAATACCGGTTAGCTTGAGCGAATTGCCTGCGTTAAAAATGGATGGGTATTATTTTGGCGTTCGGTTTCCACAGATTGAAGCCAACCTGATCAGCCAAATGGGCATTTGGGGGTTTTCTTCCGTAGTGATGTTAGTTGTTATTTTCTTTTTTGTGTACACGCTGTTTGTGATTCTTAAGCAAAGGCGACTGTCGGAAGTTCAAAACGATTTTATCAACAACATGACCCATGAGTTTAAAACGCCATTGGCTACGATCGCTATATCCTCTGAAGTCTTGAAAGATCCATCGATCGCAAAAAACCCGGAACGGTTGTTGAACTACGCTACGATTATTGAAAATGAAAGTCAGCGGTTGAAGCAACAAGTGGAACGCGTTCTGCAAATGGCCCAGACAGAAAAAGCAGATGTTGGCCTAAAAAAGGAGCAACAGGATATCCATGAACTAATTAAAGAAGCGGTAGGCAATCACACAGTAGCGCTCGCATCAAAGAGGGGAGAGGTTCGACTTGCGTTGAATGCAACAAACAGCCATATCTTGGCCGATAAACTTCATTTTACAAACGTGATAGGCAACCTATTAGACAATGCGATTAAGTATTGTGAAAAAGAACCGAAAATATCCATTACCACATCTAACAGCCAGGCATCTATTCAGATTGAAATAAGTGACAACGGCATCGGCATCAGCCCGGAGAATCAGAAAAAGATTTTCGCTCGGTTTTACCGTGTGCCGACAGGCAATCGGCACGATGTAAAAGGTTTCGGACTAGGATTGAACTATGTAAAGCTGATAGTGGAAGCGCACAAGGGGAGAATTTCTGTTCAAAGCACGCCCGGTAATGGAAGTATATTTACAATTGTGTTGCCAGTGTAATTGAAAGAGCCAGATGGGTGCAAATATATTACTAGTTGAAGATGACCCTAGTCTTGGGTTTGTAATCAAGGACAGTCTGATTCACAAGGGGTATCAAGTCACGCTGTGCACTAATGGAGAGGAGGGCGATCTTGAATTTCAATCGCGTTCATTTGATTTGTGTATTCTCGATGTGATGATGCCTAAGAAAGATGGTTTTACGCTGGCACAATCCATTCGGTCAAAAAATAAACAAATCCCCATTTTGTTTGTCACAGCGAAGTCCATGCTCGAAGACAAAATTATCGGCTTTAATTCGGGTGGTGATGATTACCTGATTAAACCGTTTAGTATGGAAGAGCTCTGTTTACGCATCGAGGTTTTCTTGCGAAGAACGGGCGCGGGCAGTCACTCTGTGGATGAAGCTTCCTACTCGATTGGCGATTTCAATTTTGACTGCAAGAATTTTTCTTTACATCATACTACGGGAAACAAAACACTCACACAGAAAGAAGCTGAAGTGTTAAAGCTGCTTTGTTCAAACAAAGACCGTGTGTTGAAGCGCGAAGAAATTTTAACTACCGTTTGGGGAGACGATGACTACTTTATGGGGCGCAGCTTAGATGTCTTTATTTCAAAACTGCGCAAGTATTTAAAGGATGATCCAAAGGTAGAAATCGTAAACTATCACGGAGTTGGGTTTCGGTTGGAGGTAGCTCTATAGCGTTTAGTCGGCAACCGTTACTCTTTAACAAATACGTCCAACTCTTGAATCTTCGGTTTCGTTTCGGGTGTCAGCGTAAAGAAAACATTTAGCTCACCTTTCTCTCCGGTTATGGTAAACGTGCCCCGCAGAAGATTTTCAGGCCGCATTGTCGATACATTTTTGATTGCACCAATGTTGGCAAACAGATCCGCAGTCTCTTTTTGCCAGCGGTCTTTTGATTTATCCGGAAAGAAGTTCTCGGCAAAGAGATGATCGTATTGATTTTCCCAATTAGGTAAGACTTTCATCAAATCTTCTTGCATTCTTTTTAAAGTAGGAGACACCGGAATTACCCGCTTTTTTAAATCGGCAAGTACAATGAGTGTGTCTACTACTTGCGACACAGGGACTCCCATACTAGCATAGGTGAGGTTGCTAAAGGCCACAACGCCAAATCCTAGATCAGGAAACAGCTGATGCACACTGCCAAAACCTGGCAACCCACCGCTATGCGAAACGGTTATTCTTCCACTGCAATCTATTCGCCAGCCAAGACCGAACCCATAGCTTCCCGTTGCCGGACATGGCTCGCCATTGCGAGCTTTTCGCTTGGGTGCCAGAACGGTGAACTTCCAAGGCTGTTGCATTTCGCGCGCGCTACTTCTTTTTACCGGCCCCACTTCTTCTTGGTTTGTTGAAGGTGTTACTGACAAAAGGAAGCTCATGTACTTCGCAAAATCTTCAATGGTGCAAATCATTCCGCCCATGGACGCATACGATCCGTCTTTTAGTAATTCTTCGGGCTTCCATTGCTGATCTTCCCACCGATAACCAACAGCGACCTGATCGGCAGGCATCGTTGTATATTCATAACCGCAATCATTCATGTTTAGTGGCAGCAGAATATTTTCTGTTACGTATTGCTGATAACTCTTGCCGGATACATTCGCAATAATTTTTCCTAACAGCGCATAACCTAAATTACTGTATTCAAATTCCGCTCCGGGCGTATTGGAAAAAGATACGCCCTCTTTCATTAGACGAAGCAAGTCTTCGTCCGTGTCAGCTAGCTGACGATCGCCCCACGGATTATCCTCAGGGAAACCAGCAGACATCGTGAGCAGGTTGAAAATTGAAATTGGTAACGCGTCTGTAGTCGGATATTTTAAGCTTTTCATTTCTGGGATATACAGTGAGGCCGCGTCAGACAATTGCAGCTTTCCGGCATCTCGTAGTTTAAGAATTGCCATGGCAGTAAAACTCTTTGTCATGGAGGCAATCCGGAAGCGTGTTTTACTGGTTGCTGGGATTTTCTTTTCAATATTGGAATAACCCACACTGTTGGCGTAAACCAATTTATTGTCTACCACAATTCCGTATGCGATAGCCGGGTTATGATTGAGCTTCGCAGACCTCGCGAAAATCGAATCTACGACAGACGTGTACCTGATAATTTTACTAACTCGTGCAGTGTCTTCAAAGTAGGGGGCGGTATATTCTCCACTAGTCGACTCAATCTTATCTTCTGAAACTTTGGCTGTCGGTTGACAAGCGGAAAAAGCCAACGCGGTTAGAATAGCCAGGAAGGGAACGGTAAGATTTTTCATAAGTAAGCGTTTAGGGATTGGTACTAGCCTTTACCCATTGCTCAATCACGCGAGGGTAATGTTGATGTTCTAAGTTATGGATTTTACTGGCAATTTGTTCAGAAGTATCAGATGAAAGAACGACACAGGACGTTTGGAAAACAATTCTCCCTTTATCGTATTGCTCGTTTACCTCGTGGATGGTAATGCCCGTCTCGGTTTCGCCTGCCTGTTTTACCGCTTCATGAACTCTCATTCCATACATGCCTTTTCCCCCAAATTTGGGCAACAAGGCGGGATGAATGTTGATCATTTTTCCGGAATAGACAGCAATTAAATTCTTTGGGATTAGCCAAAGAAAACCTGCCAACACGATGTGGGTGATCTGATGAGCCAGTAGGCGTTTTACGACCTCGTCACTCTCACTAAATTCAGACTTTGTAAAGACATAACTTTCGATGCCAAATTTTTTTGCCCTTTCTAAGACCGCGGCATTTGGATTATTGGAAAGTACGAGTGTGACATGAATGGTAGGATGGTTCTCAAAGTGTTTGAAGATGGCTTCTGCGTTGGTGCCATTTCCTGAAGCGAAAATACAAATGCGAGAATTTGTCATAGACTAGACGAAAATCATACTGCAAATGCCCAGTAGCATGATGATTTTGCACAGCTGGCTTAGTTGATAAAATTCTTTCTTTGTATCGGCCTTTAATAATCGATAGAACAAAATAGACATAGGGACAAATAGCAAAGGGATAAAATAGATCCACGATATCTTCAACTGCTGGTAGTCGAGCCAAAGCACTAAAAAGGAAAAAACCAGAATGGTCCCGTACAAAAATGATTTTGTCTTCCGAATACCCCACACGATGGGCAACGTTCTACATCCAAATGTGGTATCACCCTTCATATCTTCCATATCTTTCACAATCTCGCGAATCAATGTCATGAAGAAAGCAAAAAGCGAATACGTCATCACCAAGGGAAGATATTGTTCGTAAAGAAAACTTAATAGAAAAAGGGACAAGCCAGTCAGGACCGCAACGACAAGATTGCCGATTAAAGGTAGTCTCTTTAAATTGTTAGAATAGAGCCAAAGTAAAAAGACGCTAACAAAATTTACAGCACCCACCTTCCAATTGATCAATAGACCTATGCCAACTCCTGTAACAGAGATGACGGTATGAAAAAAAATGGCGTACCTGCGCGTAATGGTTTTGCCGATCACCACGCGATCGGGCTTGTTGATGAGGTCTATTTTGATGTCATAGTAATCGTTAATAATATAACCCGCAGCGGCAATCATAACGGTAGATGCCACGATGAGAAAGAGCCAGAAGTCCGTGAAGACGAGAAGCCTTTGATGAAACAAGAAATAGGCGGTGAAGTATTGAGCAAATGCAATGATGGCAAGGTTCCAAAAACGGGTAAGCCTGAAAAGTGCCAGAATCAGTTGCATCTACAAAAGTACTATTAAATCACTCTTGTAGCACGCCTTTGCTTTTTGAAAAAAGCTTAGACGGCTAAAATCGAAGTGCCAGCATTAACAAGTAATTTCGCCCAGCCTGTGGATAATAGAAATTTTGGCGGTAGGCGTTCGAAAGACCACCAAAGTAACCATATGTAAATCCATTTGACTCATAGCTTTCATCGAAGATATTGTTTATCAACACGCTCACAGACAGTTCGCGCATGAAACTTGGCTTTATTGAATAGCTGACTCGCAGGTCATTTACAAAATAGGGATCAATTTGTCGTTTAGCATTTGATGTATTGTCTAGAAACTGATCGCCTACGTATTTGGAAAGCCACGAAAGCTCAATTCCTTTTGCGGGCACAACACTTAATACCGATCCCGCAATGACAGATGGAGAAAATGAGATATCGGTATCAACATACACATTGGTCACCTCATTGTATTCGTCAAAGTTTTGTCCATAGTCGTACAGTACTTCGGTGAACTTCTTTATTTTATTTTGGCTTAAGGTAAGGTTGGCATTCCAACTCAATCTCTTGCTTAGTTTAATGGTTCCATCTAGTTCAATTCCCATCCGATAACTTTCTGGCACATTCGTACGGATGGACGCGCCCACATCATTGACCGCACCCGTCAGGACGAGTTGATTGGTGTAGTTCATCAGGTAGTAGTTTACATTGAATGCATAACGGTCTGTTTTTTTGCGCCATCCTACCTCTAGGTTTCCCAAACTTTCGTTCACAGGGGCTCGTGTAGTGGCACCATCGACAAAATCATCGCGCACGGGCTCACGATTGGCAATGGCGTAGGATGCATAAATGTTTTGCTGACTATCCAGCGAATAGGTCAAACCTATTTTTGGATTGAAAAAATTAAAGTCTGCCTCAATATCAAAATTGAACTGACGGTTTTCACGACCGGCAGCTCCGTAGTCTATTCGTCTGTACTGCAGATCAAGAAATGCGCTTAGTTTTTCTGTTAAGCTGTAGTTCGTTTTCCAAAAGATGTTAAAATCAGTTTTCTTGCCATTGTTAAAATAGTATCGATAATCTTTCGGTGTTCCCATTGGCAATGCTGACCATGTAATCTCCCCAAAATGATCCCCATCATACCTATTCCATCCACCTCCCAAAACGGAATGAAGGTCAGACTTTTCATAGTTCAAAGACCAGGTGATTCCGTAGAAATGATTGTCGAGCCAACGTCTTCTAACTAAATCAGAAGAGGTGAAAACTTCCGAACCGATCATCACATTTCCCAGCCCATATCTGCTATAGGCCTCATCGAGCCGAAACTCTTCGTAGAAACCTTGGCCCCTTGTGTAATGGACAGCTGCGTTCGCAGTAAGGTGTTCCGAAGCGCGATGTGAAAAGTGAAACTGATAGTGATCTTGTCGGTAGTTGTCGACTTGATTGGGATAAGTGTAAAGGTTAAACGTACGACTATTACTATTGAGCAGGTTTTGGGTTTGATCAGCATTCCATCCCTCCGTTGCGGCTGTCTCGAGCATCCCAGCCACATCATTTTTTAAACGCGACTCTGGTACCCCGTACCAACTTTGGTAAGTGATTTCGCGTCCACCAAAAACGATCGCTTTGAGCAATGTTTTCTTTCCATAATATCCGCCCGATAGATAGTACGATTTTAGGTCCGATGATCCGCGATCAATAAATCCATTCGAAGTGATCTGGGAAAGACGCCCGTCAAAGGCAAAACGGTCGTTGATGAGCCCAGAGCCGAAAGCAACCGTGTGGCGCCAGGTATTGAATGATCCCGCTGAATTAATGATATCGGCATACGGTTGCTCATTTCGCACATTGGTTTGAATATTCACGGAAGCACCAAAAGCAGCTGCACCATTGGTAGATGTACCCACACCGCGCTGCACCTGCACACTCTGTGTAGACGAAGCTAGGTCAGGGGTATTAACCCAAAACACTCCTTGGCTTTCACTATCATTTAGGGGAATACCGTTGATCGTAACGTTAATACGAGTTGCATCGCTTCCGCGAATTCGCAAGCCTGTGTAGCCGACACCAGCTCCAGCGTCAGATGTAGTAACGATTGATGGAGACCAGTTCAAAACAAAAGGCAAATCTTGTCCGAAGTTCTGCTTCTCAATAGAGGACTTACTAATGTTGCTAAATGTCGTGGGACTATTGTCCGCGGCTCGCGTGGCGGTAATCAAGACCTCATCCGTCACAATCACCGATTCATCAAGCAAAATTACGTTGCTTTCGCTCGCGCTCAGCGTAAGTCGCTTCGTTTGATAACCAACGTAGCGTACTTCACCCTCATAGGTCGCTTCCTTTAAATTGTTGAAAAGGAAATTTCCACCACTGTCGGTAATCGCAACTGCACCCTGCCTAACAAGCTCAACAGTGGCGCCTACCAGCGGTTCGTTTTTTCTATCGCGCACAAAACCGCGCACATCGAATTGTGCGATTGCTTGTAGCGAAAGCAAACAGCCAAAAATGGCCATTCTAAATTTGAACATTTTGTTAAAAATTTAAACCCGCAGGCACATTGGGGAATGTACCTTACTTACAAGTTTATTTTGCCTCCCTTCGTCCGCATTATCGGCATCAGGTTCTATGGGTATAATCTCAGCCCGTGTTTTTGGCACCCCTGTCTTTCGACCCAACAAATGTAGCAATAAGAAGTTGGGGCTAACAAATTTAATTTGAATCGTTACCTTTGTTGGCTAAAACTTAAACCCATTAGCATGACCATTCACCGAGAGGGACGAACAATACTCTTTGTTTTGTTGGTAGTATTGTTCGCCCTTAATTGGGCTGTAGCTCGATTTTTCCCACAGCCGATCGTGCAAAATATTTTTATTGCCCTCAGCATTGGGTTTTACGTATTGATACTACAATTCTTTCGGATACCTGTTTTTAAAGTGCAAAAAAACGAACGACAGATTTTAGCTCCTGCCGATGGGAAGGTAGTAGTCATTGAGGAGACAGAGGAGATAGAGTATCTTAAAACAAAAAGAAAGCAGGTTTCTATATTCATGTCGCCCATCAATGTGCATGTTAACCTCATGCCGGTGGCAGGAAAAATTTCCTATTTTAAGTATCATCCGGGAAAATATTTGGTGGCTTGGCATCCCAAATCGAGTACAGAAAATGAGCGCACGACCGTTGTGGCAAAAATGAAAGACGGAACCGAGATTTTGTTTAGGCAAATAGCAGGTGCCCTTGCCAGAAGAATTAAATGGTACGTGAAAGAAGGTCAAGTATTGGATCAGGGTGATGAATTTGGCTTTATTAAATTTGGTTCTCGTGTTGACATTTTCCTACCACTAAATGCGAAAATAGTGGTCAATATTGATGATATCACGAAAGGCGGAAAGACGGTCATTGCAGAGCTATAGCCAATCAAGGCAGAATAAAGCCTTTCCTCATTTTTGTTCGCCCGAACGGGCGTTATAACAGGCTCCATTGTCTACCTTTGTGTGTTGGGCTTCCAATGTTAAACTAAAAGTGTGTTTAGCTGTTCTTTGGTAAGTTCACCTACTTCAACATTCACCAACATATGAGTTTAAATCTGAATCTTAAGTTTGCTACCAGCCAGCAAGATTTTTTTGCAACGCTTAGCCAGCGTGTCAATGGCTATTTTAAAGCTAACAATATTGAACGCACGGCAAATAGTGAAATGGTTATTAAGACTATTTTCATGTTTACGCTTTATTTTCTTCCCTACGCATTACTTGTCAGTGGCCTTTTTACAAGTGGCTGGATTGCACTCGCGCTTTGTATTGTCATGGGTTTTGGCAAAGCGGGCATCGGCCTTTCCGTGATGCACGATGCTAACCATGGTGCTTATTCGACTAAATCATGGATTAATACAGTGCTTGGCTTTTCGTTGAATGTCATCGGAGGTCATGCGTTCAACTGGAGAGTTCAGCACAATGTATTGCATCATACGTATACCAATGTCCACGAGGTTGATGAAGATATCAGTCCTAGAGGAGTGTTGAGAATGGCACCTGGTTCGAAGTGGAGGCCGATGCATAAGTATCAACATTTGTATGCCTGGTTCCTTTATGGATTAATGACGTTCGTATGGATAGTCATCAAGGACTATTATAGATTGACAAAATACTACAAGGAGGGCTTGTTGAAAAAACAAAAAACGACCATCACAACAGAGTGGATCGTTCTTATTGTTACCAAAGTGATTTATCTATCCTACACCTTTGTGATTCCAATGTTAGTCGGATTTACTTTCTGGCAAACGTTTGTAGGATTCTTAGTCATGCACTACGTAGCGGGTTTTATCCTTGCGATAATTTTCCAGCCGGCTCACGTGGTTGAAGGAACCGAGTATCCTGTACCTGACGACAAAGGAAATCTGGAAAACAATTGGGCAATCCATCAATTACACACCACCACCAATTTTGGTCACCGTGAAAAAATGTTTTCTTGGTATGTAGGTGGTTTGAACTATCAGGTAGAACATCATTTGTTTCCAAATATCTGCCACGTACATTATCGCGAAATCGCAAAGATTGTGCAGCAGACTACCAAAGAGTTTGGACTCCCTTATAAGTCAAAGGACACGTTCTTTGATGCGTTGAGAGCGCATGCTCAACAGTTAAAGATGCTAGGTGAAAAGCCGGCCGTTGAAGTTCCTGTGACCGCTGAGCCTGTCTTAGCTTAATTTTTCGATCAGAACGATACAACAAAAAAGCTCGCGAAAATTTTCACGAGCTTTTTTTGATGTTGAATTCCTTTCTGAGCCTAGGCAGATTTCAAGGCTTCAGCTCCGGCCACAATCTCGAGGATTTCTTTGGTGATAGCTGCTTGGCGCGTGCGGTTATATGTTAACTTCAATTCTTTTAGTAGTTCACCGGCATTATCGGTGGCTTTATCCATGGCAGTCATTCGCGCACCATTTTCAGATGCATTTGAATCTAACAACGCTTTATAAAGTTGCACTTTCAAGGACTTAGGAATAAGGCCTGTAAGGATTTCAACCTGATTTGGTTGGTAGATATAGTCAGTAGTGGTTGAGCTCTTTAGGCTATCTGCTACAGGCAAAATAGGTAGAAATTGTTCGATGCGCAGTACTTGGGTAGCAACATTCTTGAACTCATTATAGACAATTTCAATCTTATCGAACTCCCCGGATTTGAACACGGCTATCAAATGATCTCCAACTTTTGACACGTTATCAAATGTCAAGTTGTGGAATAGCATTGAATAATCACTGATTCTAGGCGCGTTTCTTTTTTCAAAAAACTCAAAAGACTTTTTGCCAATGGGCAAATACGATACATGACCCTTCTTCGCTTGTGCTGCGTATTTTTCCTCTACTAACCGTGTGACAGCTTTAAAGATGGTGCTGTTAAAAGAACCGCATAACCCGCGGTCAGAGCTAATGGCAACAATCAAAACTTTCTTCTCTTCTCTTACCTGATTGTACCAAGCCTGGTCTTCGGTGCCTGCAGCTGACAAGTTTTGTAAAAGAGCATTCATCTTTTTTGCAAATGGACGCATTTGCGAAATCTTGTCTTGTGATTTGCGCAATTTGGCCGCTGCCACCATTTTCATGGCTTTGGTGATTTGCTGTGTAGATATTACCGAAGATATTCTGCTCTTAACTTCTTTTAAACTTGCCATAAATCAATTTGAGAATTAATCAATTTGAACTTTTGAAAATGCAATGTTTTATCAATTGGCTAATTTCATTTTCAAATTAGCGCATTTTCAAATTTTCAAATTAGTATTTCGAAGCCAACTCTAGCGCTACTTTCTTAATCGTTTCCGCGTCCGCATCTTCAAATTTTCCAGCACGGAAATTGTCCAAGACACTTCTATACTGGGCTTTCAAGATCAGAATAAACTCTGCTTCAAATGCTTTTACTTTGTTTACAGGCACTTTGTCGATGTAACCTTTGGTCGATGTAAGAATCATAGCAACCTGTTCCTCTACAGGTACTGGCTGATATTGTGGTTGCTTCAATACTTCCACGTTCCTACGTCCTCGCTCAATGGTTAATTTTGTTGCTGCATCCAGATCAGAACCAAACTTCGCAAAAGCCTCCAATTCACGGAACTGAGCCTGATCTAGTTTTAATGTTCCGGCTACCTTCTTCATGGATTTAATCTGAGCGCTTCCACCCACACGAGATACCGAAATACCTACGTTGATAGCTGGCCGAATACCCGAGTTAAATAAATTGGTCTCCAAAAAAATCTGACCGTCTGTAATTGAGATTACGTTGGTTGGGATATACGCAGAAACGTCATTCGCCTGTGTTTCGATGATCGGCAATGCAGTGAGTGAACCACCCCCTTTTACCAAGTGCTTTATTGATGCCGGAAGGTCATTCATCTTACCGGCAATCTCATCATTATTGATAACCTTGGCTGCTCTTTCTAGCAAGCGAGAGTGAAGATAGAACACATCTCCAGGATAAGCCTCGCGACCCGGAGGTCTTCTTAACAACAACGAAACTTCGCGATAGGCTACTGCTTGTTTAGACAAATCGTCATAGATAACCAAAGCAGGGCGACCTGTATCGCGGAAGAACTCACCAATGGATGCACCCGTGAAAGGAGCGAAGAATTGCATAGGAGCGGGATCGGAAGCAGAAGCTAATACGATCACGGTATAAGCCATTGCTCCTGCCTTTTCAAGTGTTGAAACAACACCTGCCACCGTAGAAGCCTTTTGTCCAATGGCTACATAGATACAATACACTGGCTTTCCAGCTTCATAAAACTCTTTTTGATTGATGATGGTATCAATTGCAACCGCTGTTTTTCCTGTCTGACGGTCGCCAATAATTAACTCACGTTGCCCGCGTCCTATCGGGATCATTGCGTCAATTGCCTTTATACCAGTTTGCAAAGGCTCATTCACTGGTTGGCGAAAGATTACACCCGGTGCTTTACGCTCCAAAGGCATTTCGTATAAGTCTCCTTTAATGGGCCCTTTGCCGTCAATAGGTGCTGCCAACGTATCTACTACTCTGCCTAATAAGCCATCTCCTACTTTAACGGAAGCAATTTGACCTGTACGTTTTACAGTATCACCTTCTTTGATTCCTTTAGATTCACCTAAAAGCACCGCACCGACATTGTCTTCTTCTAGATTTAACACCAATGCATTCAACCCGTTTTCGAATTGAATCAATTCACCGGCTTGTGCTTTCGTTAATCCATAGATGCGAGCTACTCCATCGCCCACGGTTAGTACAGTGCCAACTTCTTCTAATTCAGCATCCGTGCGTGACTGCGAAAGTTGTTCGCGAAGTATGGATGAAATTTCTTCTGGTCTGATCTCTGCCATAACGTATAATTCAAAATTTAAAATTCGATGTTAAAATTCTTTGATATAAGGGTTTTCGCTAAACTTAGTCTTCAGGGTTTTTAATTTACTTTTAATCGATGCGTCAATTTGTTTGTCGCCCACATTGAGTACAAACCCCCCAATAAGATCCGCATCCACTTTTTGAACCAGGTCAATCTGATTTTTGCCACTAATTTTCTTCACCAAATTCTCCATCTCCAGCTTCATCTTCTCGTCCATGGTGAAAGTGGTTGCAACGGTTGCCTTTTGGATTCCTTTGTGAACGTTGTAAGCATTATGGAATTCAGCTGCAATAGCGGGCAAAAGTGGCTCGCGATTTTTCAGTGTCAGCATCCTAATGATGGAAAGCGTAAGTGGGTTTACTTTGCCTTTGAAGATGGCCTCAAGGATCGCTAGTTTCTTATCGTGCTTAATGATCGGACTTTTCAACATGTTGGTTAAGTCGCGGTTGGAAGCACAGGCACTGGCGAACAATTCCATGTCTGCCTTTACTTGCTCCAATGCGTTTTGTTCTTCTGCTAATCCTAGCAATGACTTAACATACCGCGATGCAACCCTCGACTCGGCCATGATTTAATTTAACTTTAGATCTTTGATAAATGTGTCGATCAATTCCTTCTGCTGCTTATCTTCTGACAGGTTCTTCTTGATCAATTTCTCAGAAATCGCGAGGGAAAACATAGCCACTTGTGCTTTTACATCTCGCAAAGCTGCTTGCTTTTCGGTATGAATAACTGCTTTCGCGTCCTCAATAATACGATCTGCGTTTTTCCTTGCGGCAACCTGCGCTTCATCATGCAAGCGATTAGCAGCGTCTTTCGCATCCTTTAGCATGCGATCTCTTTCTTCCCGCGCCTCTTTCAATAATTTTTCATTGTCTGACTTGAGAGAAGCCATTTCCATCTTTGCTTTTTCTGCAGAATCCAATGCATTTTGAATGGATTCTTCGCGTTCTTTAAGCGATGCCAAAATAGGCTTCCAGGCAAATGCTTTTAACAAAAAGAATAAGCCCACAAAAATGATGAATTGCCAAACAATTAGGCCTGTGCCGGGTGATAATAAATCCATGTGCTACGTGTTTAAAATCCTATTCTAGTAAAATAGAAGAACTCGCCAGGCCCATTGCCAAAGCAAGTTCTTCTGGTTTTTCTTACGCCAACTTGTTAGCTATCAAAAGACAGATAACGAGTCCGAAGAGTGCAGCAACCTCTACAAGGGCAGCAATAACAAGCATCGCTCCTTGTATTTTCCCTGAAGCTTCAGGTTGACGAGCAATTGCGTCCATTGCTGAACCACCGATACGACCTACACCGATACCTGCGCCAATTGCGACAAGACCAGCTCCAATACCTGCGCCCATCACGGCCATGCTAACATCAAGAATTAAAGAAAAAAACATAGTTTATAGATTTAAGTGAAACAAAAAATTCAAATCATTCCATCTCAATGATGGTCATCGGCTGTGGCCATGCCAATATACAATGCGGTAAACAAGGTAAATACATATGCCTGAATACCTGCCACTAACAATTCAATTAAGTTGATAAACATTACCGCGATAGATACACCCACGCCCACTACGTAGCTTTGAAAAATAAACGTTAGGCAAATCAAACTCAGCAACACAATGTGGCCAGCGGTGATGGCAACAAACAAACGAATTGTTAACGAAAATGGCTTTGTGAAAATGCCGATGATCTCCACGGGTAAAATGATAGGGCGAAGCACAAGAGGAACTCCAGGGGTCCAGAAAATGTGCGACCAATAATTTTTGTTGCCGCTAAAGTTAGTAATGATGAAGGTAAGCACGGCCAACACCAGTGTTACGGCAATATTTCCGGTTAGGTTACCTGATCCGGGAAGCAGACCCAATAAATTCCCGAAAAGGATAAAGAAAAATAGTGTTAGCAGATATGGCAAAAACTTTTCGTAGTGGTGTCCGATGTTCGGCTTCACAATTTCATCGCGCACGAAAACGATGATGGGCTCAATAAAAGACTGAAGGCCTTTAGGTGCCTTGCCTGTTCTGTTTTTTGCCGATTTGGCGACTGCCGTGAGAATCAAAAATAATAGGGTAGCATTAATCAACAGCATAGCCACATTCTTTGTAATGGATAAATCAAAGACGGCCTTACCCGAATCTGCCAAAAGAATATGGTTGTGGTCTAATTTATAACCATTGTAGTCTACCGGATTATGATGTTCGTCAAAAAAGCGTGAAGATGAAAAAGCATCCAACCCTTTTTCGGAGGAATAAACAATGATTGGAAGAGGTAAAACAACATGGTCAGTGAAATGCCATTGGTGGTCATCGACTACGTGGTGAAGAATCACCTCATTGGCGTCAAATTTCTTAGGTTCTTCACTAGGCTCATTGCCCGATGCCAACAACAGACGCCCTGAAATCACAACAAAAAAGAGCACTAAAAAGGCGGCTTTTGGTATTAAAAAAGGCTTTTTCATTGTCGGTAGAACAGAGGCTTTTAATTGGACTGCAAAACTATCAATTATACCTTCTGAAAAAAAACCTTTCAGGAAAAAATGAACAGAATCGAACCTAAATCGGTCTATTGAACATTATGCAAAGACCTGAGTTTGTCTGCTTTCCATGAGGTAACACCAACCACACCAAGTGTCATCAAGCCCCCAAAGATGACCGAGGGAACCACCCCCAGGAGCTTAGCTGCGACCCCCGACTCAAATGAGCCAATTTCATTGGAAGAGCCAATAAATATACTGTTAACGGCAGAGACCCTACCTTTCATATTTTCGGGAGTGAGTGTGTGAATGAGCGTGCTGCGAACGATTACGCTCACACAGTCAAACATACCACTTAAAATCAGCAATGCCATTGACAACCAGAAGAGCTTAGAAAGACCAAACCCAATCATGCACAATCCAAACCCAGCTACACACCACAACAAAATTTTTCCAATATTTTTTCTGATTGGGTTTCTGGTGAGATAGACGGCCATGATCACCGCACCGATGCCTTGGGCAGATCGCAGAAATCCTAGCCCTTCTTTGCCTACATGCAAAATCTCATCTGCAAAAATGGGTAGTAGGGCAACGGCTCCACCAAACAAAACCGCGAAGAGATCAAGTGAAATAGCACTGAGTACAATCTGATTTTTGAATACGAATTGGATGCCGGCTTTGATCTTGTCAAAGATACCCTGCTCATCACTAACTGGCGGTAACGCTCGGTTGGGGATGGCTATATAGCAAAGTAATCCTGCCAAGACCAATACCACGTCTACTGTATATGCGGCAGTGATTCCATAGAAACCAAAAATAAGGCCGCCAATGATGGGCCCACCTACTGCTGCACCTTCCCATAGCGTGCTGTTCCAAACAATTGCGTTCTGATACAGGGAACGATCCACCAATTGAGGCATGAATGAGAAATTAGCAGGAGACAAGAACCCACGTGCAATGCCACTCAAGAAAATGACGGTATAGATTGGAAGTGCGCCTTGGGCTAAGATAAATGCGCCTACATTCATGGTAAAATAAAGGAGTGCCATAGAGCACAAAACGAGAGTGACTACGCACACTAGAATAATCTTTTTGCGTTGCACCACATCTGCCAAATGACCAGCGTACAATGACACGGTAATCGCTGGAATGGCCTCTGCTAGCCCGATGAGTCCAAGTGAAAGTGGATCTTTCGTAATTTCATACACCTGCCAGCCGACCACTACAGCTTGTACCATAATAGCCAATGTGACAAACAGCCGAGCGAGAATAAAGAAACGAAAGTCGCGTATCTGTAGGGCAGCGTAGGGATTTTCAGAAGATTGGCTCATTGAAAAAATTGCGCGTTGATGGCCTCTATTGCCTTTTTCCTACGGCTATCACCTTGTCCTGAAATTTCTATAAACGGCACATTCGTTTTTGCCACTTCGTCCTGATAGATTTTCCAAAAATGTTCTCGTTTCCCGGGATGTTCTCGTTGAGGATCATCTTCCCAGGGGAGGTCAATGTTCGTCAGCAAATACAAATCATATTTTCGCTCGGCCATTTTCTCTAGAATCTCCGGATCACATACCCCATACTTGTGTTCACTCCAAATTTTAATCACAATTAAGTTGGTGTCGCAAATCATTATCTTGTTTGACTCTCTCAGCCATTCGTCTTCCATCCGAAGTTGCCCGTGAGCAATTTTGATCAGATCGGGCTGAGTGTAGGGCTTTCCAAGTTTGGTTAAATATGCCCTTGCGTACTCTTCCACGCAGGTGGTTTTAAAATGATTGGCAAGAAACTTTGAAAGATCCGTTTTTCCTGTGCATTCAGGGCCAATTACACATACCTTTTTGATGGTCGACTCAGTGGTTTGGGAAAACGACATATTCTTTTTTTTCCAAAATAGCTATTAAAACGGATATTCAGCGAGTCATACAACAATGCAACCAAGCTTGGTTACTGTGACAGAGTAAAATTTATTTATCTTTCGAGTTGAAATAACCTCTAGTGGAACGAAGAAAAGCTCTTAAACAGTTAGGACTGGGATTGTCAGGAGGCATTTTATTGCCAAGGTATCTCATGTCCTGTACCAAGGATGATCCGGGACCGGAAGTCCCTTATGACGGAAATGTAATTGTCATTGGTGCAGGCGCGGCCGGATTGTATGCTGCCGACATTTTGCGTGTGAAGGGCATCAAGGTGACAATCTTGGAAGCTTCCAGTCAGCCTGGGGGCAGAATACGTTCGTTGCGCAATCAAACCGATGTGCAGTACCAATCTTTCAACAATGCTTCTCAAGCCGATTTTCCAATAGAATTGGGAGGCGAGGTTGTTTACGGATCAAATTCATCCTGGGGAAAGATCATTAGCGATCTTAGTTTGCCAACGGTAGAGTTAGACCCAACTGCTATTCGTTACATATTAGATAATCAGGCCAAAACGGGTACGGATTGGAATGGCGATGCCGATTGGAATGCGGTTCAGAATTTTGTCAAAGGGTTACCGAATTATACCGGTGGAAATACGGTTGAAGCTGCGGCCGCTGTGTCTTTACGAGCGCAGGCACTGCTCAATTCACAGGCAGGTAATTATTATGGTACCACCAGCGATCGAGTTGGTGCGAACGGACTAGCTGAATCGTTGAAGCTAACAAAGCGTGATGCTAAACAACTGATGACACGCGCGAATCCTTGGCAGGATATTATTATATCCCGCTTTAGCGAGATGATACCGGGGATCGTATTGAATACAGTAGTAAAGAAAATTGATTGGGGATCTACACTCATCACCATCACTGACAGCAATGGAAAGGAATACACGGCAACGAAAGTAATTGTCACCGTTCCACTTTCTATTTTAAAAAGCGGAGATATCACCTTTTCACCAAGCCTGGATGGTACGAAAACCAGTGCACTGGCAAAATTTAAGATGGATGCCGCAATGCGGATTTTGTTAGATTTTAAGAGCAATTTTTGGGGGTTAGATTCGAGCTACATCTGGGGAGGTTCAACGGTGCCACAGTATTTTAATTCGGGAGTCGGCAGGAGCAAATTTTTTCGCTCCATGGCGCTCACCATTTATGGACAAAAGGCTGAGCAGCTATCGGCTTTGTCTGATTATAATAAGGTTTTAACTGTTCTGGCGGAGTTAGATGCTGTGTACCAGGGCCAGGCAACGCGATTTATCAGGCGAGATTTGGATAACACAAATGATAGTACCAATCTGTTGTACCTGGTAAAAGACTGGACAAAGGACGAGTTTATTAAGGGTGGAGTTTCTTACCCATTGGTTGGTACTGCCAACGCAGACCGAAAGGATCTTTCACTTCCACTTGCCGATAAATTATATTTTGCAGGTGAGGCCACTGACATTGAAGGTGATTCTGGCACCGTTAGTGGCGCGCTTAATTCTGCTGTCCGTGTAGTGGAGGAAATTGTTAAATCGATACGCGGGATCTAGTTACCCTGATTAAAATTTAAATTTCTAACCCCCGCAGCCCAATAAATGGTGGCTTTCATTTTTTCATACTCCGATTTCAATTTGAGCAGTTTTGATTGAGCTTGTATCAACTTCTCTTGCTGAATGTTGATTTTGAATAAATCACTTTCGCCATTGGCAAGATTAAACAATTCGGCTTTTAGCAAACGATCGTAGTTGGCGGCCACCGATGTTTGCTGAATCAGAATGCCATTCGTGTTCACAATTTGATTGAACACCGCATTTACCTGGTTGATGATTTCGCGCTCGGCTTGTGTCTGTTCATATTGCGTGCTAAGAATTTTAATTTTTGTTTGTGCCAATTTTGCGCGCTCTTTTCTAATGAGTATAGGCATTGAAAAATCGAGGCCGAACTTATAGTCGTTCATGAAGCGAAATGATTGAAATTCACCGCCCGGTTTTAATGGCTGATTTAGAAAATTGTAGTTCAGGTCGAGCCGAGGTTTCAAGTATTCTAACGCCAGCTTTCTATCTACATCCAATTGATTGAGTTTAACTCTCAATTTTACTAGCTCGGGGTGATTTTGTTTGGCTTGCAAAGTCAGGTCTTGCAAGGTTTCTAGTGCTAAAAGTTGACCATCATTTTGAACCAATATTGGCGCCACATCCGCTGACAACTGAACAGGGTAACCGGCATTGTCCCATAAATAATTTGATGTTTTGATAGTCGTATTCAAAAACTCCAAAAAGGCTTCTTGCCTTTCTACGATGCGTTGTTGGTAGATAATCTTTGCCTGAACGGTGTCGATCGCAGAGGCCTCACCCAAACTCGCATCTAGGTTCACCAGCCTGAATATTTCTTGGGCAATCAACGCGTTCCTATCCAATAAGCGATAATTATAGTATGCAAAATACCACTGCCAATAATCTTTTGCGGCTTCCAGCAAGATTTTATTGATCAGCTTGATTTGTTCGGCCTCAGCCATTTGAGTAAACAGCTTTGCTTGTTTTAACGCAGCCCTTCGATCATCTGTGAATAACCCGCGACCAAGAGGCAATGATATTCCGGTAGTGAATTGACTGTTATCTGTTGAACCACCTACGATATTTTCGGGATCGATAAATTGTCCGGTATTTTGTTCATAGCCAATCTTAGGATCAATTGGAAACCACGTGGGGATCGTGAAGGACGTGTTGATCTTATTATAATAATTTTTGTTATCGAACTCCTTCACATTTACTTGCGCCTGCACTTTAGGATCAAAAGCACCTCTTGCCATTCGTATTTCCTGCCTGGCCACTTCATTCAGCAATCGGGTTTGTTTTACGATGGGGTGAAACTCCAGCATGGAGGCATACATATTCTCCAATGAAAACGCTTTGATGGTATCCGGTAAGATGAAAATAGAATCCATAGCGGTTTGCCCTTGTGTAGAAGCAAATGTACCAAGGCAGAAAAATAGAAGAAGCGCTTTTTTCATGCTACGACTCTTCATCTTTTGTTTCCTTTTTCTTATTCGGCTCTTCCATTTCAGGCTCTGCGTATAGACTTGGAGGGAACCCGTTAAGTTGTCGCCACAATTCATACCACACACTGACGTCATCGAGCATGACCCAACCCTTGATGCCAGATCCCACGCGGATTTGTTTGGGCCACGCAGTATCTTTTTGATCAGGGATAACCAATATTCTAAACTCACCGGGTTTGGTATTCACGTAGTCAATAACTTCTACTGTACCCCCGAACGTACCGACAGAAATACTCGGCCATCCACTGAATTGCAAAGCCGGGAATCCATCGAACTCTATTCGAACACGCCTTCCTTTACTAATGAGCGGAACATCCATTGCTTTGACATGCATCTCCACCGCCACATCGGTAGATTGTGGCATAATGGTACAAACAGCATCGCCTTCTTTGATGGTTTCTCCGATACCCGCTTGAGTTGCTTTCACCACAAAGCCAGCTTGTGGAGCTAGAATAAAATATTGCTGTGCGCGGATTTCCATATTTGAAAGTTCGTTGCGCATTTTGGCAATGTCTGCCTGTGTATCGAATTGCTCTGCAAGAGTATTGTTGAGGTCTGATTCTGCCTTGTTGATTTTATCCAGGTATTCAGCCTGTACACGTTCGATTTCAATTTCGGCATTGACAAAGTCGGCCTCGCTACTTTGGTATTTGTATTCGATGTCCTGAAATTTTGTTAGCGGAATATTGCCAGCCTCAAATAGTTTTTGATTGCGTTCATATTGGTTTTTAAAGTTGTTGAAGCGCACGCGTTCCGCCTCCAATTTTGCTTTTGCCTGATCTCTTTTGTTGCGTAGGCCATCTTCAAGTGCACTCACTTGTCGTTGCAAGGCCTTTGCTTTTTGTTCTTTTGATTGAAGGCTCTTTTCTTTTGCGGTAATTACTTGCTGCAAGCGAAAGAGCATCTGTGGATCGAAGTATTTTTCTTTTACCTCGGTAATGATGGCGATGGTGTCCAAGCGATTGACAAATTGCCCTTCCTTAATTTTCCAAACCTGAATTCTTCCTGCAATGGTTGTCTCAATAGTTTGTGGCCTATTGCTAGGCGAGAGAGCAGTTACCTTACCACTGCCGCGAATATTTTGCTGCCACGGCAAGAATAAGATCACAAAAAATAGCATGAAAATCCCAAAAATCCACTTGGCCAAAATTTTTCCGGCCATCGGTGTATCCAGTGAGCGCAAGGCATACAGCTTCTCTTGTGGCATTACTTTCTGAACTGAGTTCTTTGATATGTTTAGCATATCGATTAGTGGGTTATTCCGTTAAGGTCGTTATTTTTTAGTAACTGTTCCATTGTGCCGCTTGCTTTTACAACGCCTTGTTCTAAAACAATCACTCGTTCACAAGCACTCATCACCAGCGGATCGTTAGAAACAAAAATCATCGTTCGTTTAGTGTCGGTGTGGTTTAACATGGCGAGTAATTCCATTTTTTCTTTTTTAGAGAGTGCCTGGAAAAAGTCATTCAAAATCAAAAGCCTTGGCTTTTCCGCAAGACATCTGGCAAGAATAAGTTTGTAACAGAATGAACCCGAAAGGCCGATGCCACCGCTTAACACATGTGTGTTTAATCCGTCAGGCATCGCATTTACAGCGTCTAAGATGCCCACTTGTTCCATCGCATCCAGAGCATCTTGTACAGATTCACTTGGTTTCCCAACTGTGATATTTTCAATAATCGTTCCATCGAAAAGATCTTCCCTTGAAATATTTTTTGCTACGTAATCACGTAAATGAGTAAGATCAAGATCACGAAGAGAATAGTTGTTGATGGTGGCCACTCCTTCATAATCACTGAAAAGCCCGGCAATAATATTCACCAAGGTGGCTTTTCCAGCGCCCCCGAATCCAGTCAAACAAACTTTTTCGCCTGGGGCAATTTCAAAGTCAACTCCCCGTAAGGCATATTCTGGTGCTCCTTTGTGTTTGTACTTTAGATTTTTTACACGAACCGACAATCCTCGATCGGTGATCTTCGGAAAATCAAAACCACCTGAGCGCTCGATAGGTAAGTCTGTAACATGGGCAACTTTATCCACCGCGGTTAGCATATCATATACAACATCCATGTACATAATAATCTTCTCAACCGCATTCAAAATCAAAATGATCACAATTTCAGAAGCGACTAATTGCCCCAATGTTATCTGCCGATCAACTACAAGCAACGTACCCATGATAAGCAAGCCACCGATAATTAGAGCTTTAAAGATGACAATGGCTGAATACTGTGTAATCAATACCCGAAAATGAATTTTTCGATTTTTCAAGTAGCTGTTTACGCTATAATCTGTTTTCCGAAGGGGCAATTCTGTGTTCCCTGCTAATTTGAACGAGTGTATCGCGCGCGCCAACTCCTCAAGCCATTGCGCTACTTTGTATTTGTACTTTGATTCTTGAATGGAAGAATTGAGACCGCGCGGACCTGTGTAGTAAAATATCAACACGAGTGTGGTCAATAGAACCAAACCAAAGAAGACGAAAAAAGGGTGATAGAGAGAAATGAGTAACAAGCCGAAAAATATTTGAATAACGGCTGACGATAAATCGATCAGTATTTTTGGCAATCCTTTTTGGATGGTCATCACATCAAAAAACCGATTGACTAACTCTGGCGCATAGTTCTTTTGAAGTGCCTCGAGGCGGATGCGTGGAATTCGAAAGGCAAACTCAAAGGCTGCTTTTGTAAAAATCCTTCGTTGTAGAAATTCAACCAGGCTAATTTGAATCATCTGAAGCACACCACTCAGCAACACACCCACGATAACCAGGCTTATCATCAAGTACACTGAACTAAATATGACTCCACCGGAGATCAATTCAACTGTGGTTTGAATGCCTAGTGGCACAATCAAGCTGATAAGACCCACCACGATGGCATAAAAAAGGATGTAAAAGATTTCCTTTTTCTCCGTCTTTAACAATTGAAAAAGCCTGCGCACCGGACTAGGTATTTCCCCTTCGTCCCCCCCAATACTGACCGGACTTTCATACGAGTAAATCGCAAAGAAGGTAATTTCACCATTTTCGTTTTTGAGCAATGAAGACGAGTCGAAAGGCATTGATTCGTTTCGCTCTGATTTGATACTGATCAAACTTGGTTTATTTTTTCCGGGCACAATAAGCGCTGGGTGTAGCGCACCTTCACTCCGTAGAAAAGTCAACACCGGAGATGTTTGCTCATGAAAAAAGTCAAAGAACGTTTTTTCGTCCAATTGATTTTCCATAAACATAATCCGTATTTGATTGCCCGCTTCTACCAGATCTCTTTTGAATTCTATAAATTCATCTTCTGCATAAGATCGTTGGTTGGCCTCTACGTGCTGAATACTTTCTACAGTGAAACCATGTTTCATGGCCAGCGCGACCTCGCGTAAGCAACGCGTTATTTGATGGTTGTTAAGCATATTTGTTGTCAGCTTTTATCGAGCAGAATACTACATTTTCCAAAAAACTATAAAGTCGGTTGTAGCGACTTTCGTTGGCTTCAAGACTTGTCAGGGATGGTAAGTGGGATGCAAAGAAAAGTTGTTGATTGGCGGTAATGAGAACGGTGCTTACCAACGATTCGGCAAATGGGTAATTCGGATTAATCACATGGATCAACGAGGCTATCTTACCACAGACGCTCTTGAACCCACCAAACAATCCTTCTTTATTGAGGTCATCGACTCCTTTTGTCAGATACGTTTTGTCTAACTCGGCAATCACAATTCGATGTAGTGCTTCTTCGTTCACGAATTCGAAGGTAGGGTCATATTTTTTTTCTTCTGCCAAAATCCGCAAACAAGTTTTTAGTTTTTCTTTGGGGTCAGCCACGGCACTTGTAAATATCTCCATTCGATACTCCATCCAATTCCAGTACCAAGCGATTAAATAGACCAAGAGCCTATGCTTGTTTTCAAAATAACGATAAATCGATGCTTCTGTGGAGTCGATTTCCTCTGCTAATTTTTTAAATGTAAACTGCTCAAAGCCCAGCTGGTCGATTAAAAGCATGCTGCTATGAATAATCTTTTGGCCTAACTGGGTGTGTTGGGGGTCTCGTAGGTAAAGGTGGTCGTTCAGCTTGAAAGCAAGTGTAGGCATTTTGATACGGATATAAACAAATATAATAGTATTACTATCATTAATCGAAAAAGACCTAATAAAGGTTGCTAATTTGGCTGCTTTATTTTAGATGAAAGAGCTAAAGAAGAGTCTCTTTGGTTAAAATCCAGCAGCCCATCGCGAGCGTAAACCAGCCAAAAGCCTTTTTTAGCTTGATTCCTGGTATTTTTCGGGAGAGTACATTGCCAAAATGCACGCCCACAATAGCAATGGCAGTAAGGGTAAGCAGGAACTTCCAGTCCATCGGGCTGTTGAGAACATCGCCCAAAAAGCCCGTTAGGGAATTGATGGCAATAATAAAGAGCGAAGTTCCTGCAGCCGTCTTCATAGGCAGGCCAGTTAATAACACCAGTGCCGGAATAATCAAGAAGCCACCCCCTGCTCCAACTAATCCGGTCAGGAATCCAATGAGCATGCCTTCCACAATGATCAAAAGTGTCTGGTATTTTTTTCTACGTGGCTGTATGTCTCTTCTTCCTCGAATCATGGGAATAGAAGCCAATACCATTAGGATCGCAAAGAGGCCCAGTAGCAAAAATCTTTTTGTAAACGAAAATTCCCCGATTTGAAACAAGACATCAGGAATAGCCGGAACAATAAATTTCCGGGTGATGAAAATAGTAATGATAGACGGAATACCAAAAAGGAAGCCCGTCTTAATATTAACTAAGTGATCTCTATATTTTGGAATGGCACCAGCAAAGCTGGTCGTGCCAACAATAAAAAGTGAATAGCCAGATGCGGTGACTGCATCCAAATGAAAAAGATAGACTAAAATTGGAATGGAAAGAATGGAGCCACCACCACCCAACAGACCTAACAGTAAGCCGATAAAGATCGCGGAAAAGTAGCCGAAGTATTCCAAATGAATTTTTAGCAAGCTAGAAAATTGTGTCTAGTTGGGTTGCACTGTTTGAAAAATTTACTCGCCTAGTTCACGTATCTCAAAGTCTTTCCCCCGGCCAAACTTGAGCAGATCTTTGATGGTGTAGCGTTCCAGCGTGTGAAGGTCTTTTACCTTGAAGTCTCCATTGGCAAGGATATTCTCGATCTGAAACTCATACCGATCACCAAAGTTGATAAGAAAATACTTTTTGCCAGTGCGCAATGCTCCAAAAGATAGACCGGACATTTATACCTTATTTCAGTCTTGCCAGATCGAGTTCAAAACCAGGGAGTAGAGTTCCTCCACTCAGTTTTTGATCAAAGTCCGTAACTTCGTAGACTGCTACGTTGGGCTGATAAATGTATGTTTTTTGTTGGATCGGATCGATGAGCCAAGCAAGTTCGCAGCCATTTTCCATCCATTTTTCCATTTTAGATTTTAGCTGGCTTAAGGAATCGGATTTCGAACGGAGCTCGATCACAAAATCCGGACAAATAGGAGCAAATTTTTCCTGATCTTCTAATCTCAATTCATCCCACCTTGTTTTTCTTACCCAAGAAACATCCGGTGATCGCATGGATCGATCTGCCAATCGAAAGCCAGTTGCCGAATCGAAGCCGTAGCCTAGTTGTCCGTTCATTTCAGCCCATTGAAAAAAAATGCCTGAGATCCTGAAATTTAGATTCCCTGTTATTCCGCCCGATGGTGACATAACTATTAGTTGGCCTAGTTCATCTCGTTCAATTCTTAACTCTTTGTTGGCTGCACAAAATGCAAACAACTCATCATCCGTCATTGGGTATTCTTCGGGAATATTTATCGTTACCAAATCCATTATTCAAATTTATATAAAAATCACAGATCTTCTTCTCTCTCCAACATTAAGATAGATGCCTGAGGTACGATGAAATACTTTTCGTTTTCATACAATACTTCGATGGCACCTTTCTGCAGAAAGATTGCTAAATCGCCCTCTTGCGCCTGAAGGGGCAAGTATTTTACCTGCTCATCTTTTCCTTTCCAAAGGTCGTCTTCATCGGCTGGCATGGGCAGCGGATATCCAGGTCCTACTTTTATGATATACCCTTTTTGAATTTTTTCTTTCTCTTGCACGCCTGGTGGTAGATAAAGACCGCTTTCTGTTTTCTCAGATTTTTTTGCCGGGCGAATGAGGACGCGGTCGCCCACAACAATTAATTTTTTCAGTTTATTATCCGCTGTAATCTTCATATTGCTATTCAACCAAATCGGAATTGTCATCTGCTCTCTCGACCAAACGCTGGTCAATAGTTTTTGTGGGCTTTAGTCCCAACAGCCTTATTTTCTCCACGCTGCCAACTAAATTTCCTTTGCCGGTAGAGAGTTTATTCATGGCGCCCTCGTAAGAAGATTGCGTTCGCTTCAATTGATTGCCCATTTCGATAAGATCTTCTGTAAAGCCCCTAAACTTTTCATAGAGCGCTGTGGCTTGCCTTGCAATTTCTACTGTATTTCTATTTTGAAATTCTTGCTTCCAAATACTGGATATCGTTCGCAAAGTGGCAATCAGCGTTGAAGGACTTACGATGACTATATTTTTTTCAAAAGCATCATTGAAGATTTCAACATCATACCTTACAGAAGCGCTAAACGCGGGTTCTATAGGCACGAAAAGCAGGATAAAGTCTAAACTTCCAGCGCTATAGAGGGTTTGGTAGTTTTTTTCACTGAGTCCTTTGATGTGTTGACGAAGGGAAACAATATGCTGCTTCAACTGAACGGAACGTTCGGTTTCATCATCTGCGCTCATAAATCGCTCATACGCAACCAAGCTTACCTTCGAGTCAATAATTAGGTTTTTGCTGTCCGGCAATTTAATCACCACATCGGGCTGTAATCGCTTCCCATCCTCTGAAGTAAGCGATTCCTGAATAAAATATTCTCGCCCTTTCACTAACCCTGATTTTTCTAATATACTCTCCAGAATATATTCACCCCAATTGCCCTGGGCTTTTGAATCTCCTTTTAATGCCCGGGTCAAATTGCTTGCTTCCTTGGTAATTTGCTGATTTAACTCTTTCAGATTGGTAAGCTGTTCGCGTAACGCAGAATGATTCTTAATACTTTCGGTATTAGTTAGTTCAACCTTCTTTTCGAAATCACTGATTTTCTCACGCAAGGGGTTGAGGATTTCCCCAAGGTTGATTTTGTTTTGATCGGCAAATTTTTTCCCTTTCTCTTCAAATATTTTATTGGCCAGATTTTCAAATTGAGTGGTGAATTTCTCTTGCAGGCCTTCCATCTCTTTTTGCTGTTCGGCCAACTTCAGTTGAAGATTTTTGTAATCTGCATCTGTTCGGGAAAAAACGGTAGAAAGTTCAAGTACTTTATTCCGTTCAACTGAGGCAACTTTTTTTTCTTCATTCAGTTGACTAGCTAAGCTCAGGCTCTTTTCCTGTTCTACCAACAATCGCGTTCGTACATCCTGTAAAACTGATGATTGTGCGGATCTATTCAGTAACCAACCGATTAACCCGCCAATAACCAGCCCCGTTATTCCCACTATTATTTCCATGCGGTGTAAATTTATATTATTTCAATCAGCAAATCACCTTGTGCCTTTGACCAGGCCATTATCCAGATGAAATATCTGACTGATTTAAGTACCTTTGTCATTCTTTGAACGTGTAACAGTATGATCGACACCATCGCATCCAGCCAAGAAGCCATTGCCCTCGAAGATAAATACGGAGCGCATAATTATCATCCTCTTCCGGTCGTCTTAAGCAAAGGCGAGGGTGTTTTTTTATGGGACGTGGAGGGGAAACGCTATTTTGATTTTTTATCCGCGTATAGCGCTGTTAATCAAGGCCACTGTCACCCACGGATCATTGACTCATTGATTGCGCAAGCGAAAGAATTAACGCTGACCTCGCGCGCTTTTTACAACGACAAGCTGGGGATTGCAGAAAAATATGTGTGCGATACGTTCGGCTATGATAAAGCACTGTTTATGAACAGTGGTGCAGAAGCCAACGAGACGGCCATTAAGCTTGCACGCAAGTGGGGTTACACCAAGAAAGGTATTCCTGAAAACCAAGCAGTAATTGTTGGTGTAAAAAAGAATTTTCACGGACGCACAACCACCATTATTTCTGCATCTACCGACAATGCAGCGCGAAAAGGATTTGGTCCCTTTATGCCAGGGTTTGAAATTGTTGATTATGATAACGTTGCCGCCTTAGAGCAAGCATTGGCGAATCCTAACGTATGCGGCTTGTGGATTGAACCCATTCAGGGTGAAGCAGGTGTGTATGTGCCTCAAGACGGATACCTGAAAGCAGCAGAAGAACTTTGCAAAAAGCACCGTGTGCTTTTAATGATGGATGAAATTCAAACGGGCATTGCGAGAACTGGTAAAATGCTTGCGTCTGATCACGAAGGAGTTCGGCCGGATGTGTTGATATTGGGAAAGGCACTTTCGGGAGGTGTATTTCCGATTTCTTTAGTATTAGCGGATGATGAGATCATGCTCGTTATAAAACCTGGTGAACATGGCTCCACCTTTGGAGGAAATCCATTGGCATCAGTAGTAGTAGTGGCAGCCTTGCAAGTGATTAAGGATGAAAAGCTGGCTGAAAATGCGGAGCGTTTGGGAATCGTGTTTCGGAATAGGATGACCGCGTTCATGAAAAAATCCAGCATGATCAAATTAGTGCGCGGAAAAGGTTTGCTAAATGCGATCGTTATTAACGACACACCTGAAAGCGACACCGCTTGGAATATTTGTGTGAAGTTTGCTGAGAATGGTTTACTGGCTAAGCCAACCCATGGTAACATTATTCGACTAGCTCCACCCTTGGTGATTACGGAAGAGCAGATTCACGAGTGTTGCGATGTTATCGAAAAATGCGTGGGTGTTTAATCACCCCTTTTACTGAATGAATTGAATATTTCTCTTGAACCCGCTCAACTTTGTTCGTTGCACGGCAGATTTTTTAAATAGTTTTTCAAAGACATCTTCTGTAATTTCTCGCCAGTCTGATTTCGTCATTTTCTCTAGATCGGGGTGAGGCTCGAATTTTTTCTCTTGGTGAGGTTTAGCAAATCGATTCCATGGGCATACATCCTGACAGATATCGCAGCCAAATATCCAATTCTCGAATTTGCCTTTTACTTCTGTAGGTATTTCTTCTTTCAACTCGATGGTGAAATAGGAAATGCACTTGCTCCCATCAACTACGTAAGGTGCTGGGATAGCATCGGTAGGGCAGGCATCCATGCACGCGGTGCATGTACCGCAGTAGTCTTTAATGGGTCCATCATATTCTAAATCCAAATCAATAATCAGTTCGGCCAAAAAAAAGAAACTGCCCATCTCTCGATTAAGTAGCAACGAGTTTTTACCAATCCAACCTAGGCCTGATTTTTTTGCCCACGCTCTTTCGTGGACAGGCGCAGAATCAACAAACGCGCGACCCTCCACCTTACCCACTTCTTCTTGAATCAGTTCCAGAAATGTTTTGAGTTTTTCTTTTATTACGAAGTGATAATCTTCGCCATAAGCATATTTGGCTATTTTCAACTTGCTCTCTGAAGGTTGTGTGGAGGGCAGTTGATCTTTCGAAGCTTCAGCGAAGGAGGATAAATCTTTTTCTGGATAGTAATTGTACAGTAAACTGATCACAGACTTCGCGCCCGGCACAAGCAATCGCGGATCTAGACGCTTATCAAAATGGTTTTCGAGGTAACTCATCTTTCCCTGGTAACCGCGTTTCAACCACTCCTCCAGGCGAGGCGCTTCTTCTTCCAGAAATTCTGCTTTGGAAATCCCGCAGTAAGAAAAGCCGAGTTCAGTTGCGGTTTTTTTTATAAACCAAGAATTACGTTCGACACCCCCCTTACCCCTCTTGGAGGGGGGAACCCCGGAACTTATTATAGTATCAGAACTATTTAAGATACCGCCTTGTAAATTTCCTTCACTTTCAATAGTTAATGGATATTCTATGGTCTTATCTGCTCTGGATTCCCCCCTGGAAGGGGGGGCAAGGGGGGTGTCTTCCCCAGTGGCAGTGTGGGTGTTATTTTCTTCAATCCATTTCTTAATTTCTTCCAGTACTGATTCAATTTTTTGCCTTACATCCAAATCATCAAATCGCAAAAAGCGAATACCCAAGTCCTCGAGTTTCTTTTGACGCGCTTTATCATAGCCAATTTTGTGGTCGTGGCTGCTTCCGTCTATTTCAATGGCAAGCATTCAGTCATAACAAAAGAAATCTACAATGAAATTATCAATTGGCTTTTGCCGGTGGAAATCAAAGCCAAGCATTCTGCCGGTTTTTAACTCGTCCCACAATAAGATTTCTGATAACGTACTATTGTTGCGAAGTTCACGGGCAAGAGCAGTGAGCTTTGGATTATAATAGATCCTACGTTTCATCAATCAAACAATCCCGGTCGCTTAGAAACAGGCACCACAATTTTCAAATGCTTGTAGGCAAGCTCGGTAGCCTCGCGTCCACGTGAGGTGCGTTTGATATAGCCTTCTTGAATTAAGAAGGGTTCATACATTTCCTCAATAGTTTCTGCTTCTTCGCCCACTGCTGTCGCAATGGTAGAAAGCCCGACCGGCCCGCCTTTAAATTTGTCGATGATGGTAGTGAGGATTCGGTTGTCCATGTCATCCAAACCATTTTCATCAACATCCAACGCTTTCAGCGCAAGCTGTGCGATAGGCTTAGTAATCGTGCCATCTCCTTTTATCTGTGCAAAATCCCGGGTGCGTCTCAAAAGATTGTTAGCAATGCGTGGCGTGCCTCTACTTCTTCTTGCAATTTCGAAGGCGGCATCATCAACAATAGGAGTCGCCAAAATCGCTGCCGAGCGCTTTACTATTTTTGTTAACAACGTTGAATCGTAGTACTCGAGCCTGGCATTGATACCAAATCGTGCACGTAGAGGAGATGTTAACAAACCTGCACGGGTAGTTGCTCCTATAAGAGTAAAGGGATTCAAACTTATTTGCACAGATCGAGCATTAGGTCCACTATCCAACATGATATCGATACGGAAGTCTTCCATGGCCGAATAGAGATATTCTTCGACAATCGGATTGAGTCGATGGATCTCATCAATGAAGAGGACATCGTTTGTTTCTAGATTGGTCAGCAATCCGGCTAAGTCTCCAGGTTTATCGAGCACCGGGCCAGAAGTAATCTTAATGTTAGAGCCTAGTTCATTCGCAATGATAAACGAGAGGGTTGTCTTCCCTAAACCGGGAGGGCCGTGAAGAAGGACGTGGTCTAGCGATTCGCTTCGTTGCTTCGCGGCTTGTACAAAAACCTTGACGTTGTCTACCACTTTTTGTTGCCCCGTGAAATCAATGAAGGAAAGTGGGCGCAATGCCTTCTCTACCTCCTTTTCTCCGGTCTCTAATCCTTCGCCATCTGCTTTTAGATAATCTTCACGCATGGTCAAAATTCAAGATTTAATAGTCAAGATTCAAGTGAACTGCACATTCTTCTGCTAATTTTGATTTTTCATTTTGCTTGATATGGATAATCGTTGGAAAAATGCGCTCTATTCGTTGCTTTTGATTGTGGCGTTGATCTCTGTGTGGAAATGGCGCGAGTTAAACAAGTCAAAGAATGGGACGACAATTATCGAACCCTTGAAAATTGAGGGGGAAACAATGGGCACCACCTACCATATCACCTATTTTGATGAGACGAACAGGAACTTTAAGGCTTCCATCGATTCACTTTTGGTGCTGGTGAACAAGTCGATTAATAATTACGATCCCGAATCTGATGTTTCTCGCTTTAATAGGAATAAGACTTCTTTTGTTTATTCCTTACCTTACTTTTTACCGGCTGCAAAGAAAGCTCTTGAAGTTGCTCAAGAGTCGGGTGGAGCATTTGATCCCACGGTTATGCCATTGGTGTATGCCTGGGGTTTTGGATCTAGAAAGGATAAACCGCTTCCCACCAATGGACAGATTGATTCTATAAAATCGTTTGTTGGTTTTGATAAAATCAATTTTAATTCAGATAGTATTTGGAAGACAAATCCTAAGACTCAATTAGATTTCGGAGGCATAGGCCAAGGGTATGGCGCAGATGTGATGACCGATTTTTTGAAAGCGAAGGGAATTAAAAATATGCTGGTGGAGTTAGGCGGAGAAGGCATGGCATGTGGTGTCAATTTAAAGTCCGGTGAACCCTGGGAGCTAGGCATATTAGATCCTAATTCGAAGCGGGATAGCCTGTTTTTTACCGCCTACGTCAAATTAACTGATAGGTCGTTCACCACATCAGGCAATTATTTTAACTATCGGATTATAGACGGCAAAAAGTATTCACACACGATCGATCCACAAACCGGCTATCAGGCGGAGCGGGCTATTCTTAGCTCATCGGTGTTTGCTGCAGACGCACGCACAGCTGATGCATGGGCTACCGCCTTTATGGTGATGGGGCATGAGAAGGCAATCGAGTTGTTGAAACAGCACCCTGAATTGGATGCTTTTTTTGTATACACTTCAACGGCTGGCAATATTGAAACCTATCATACTCAGGGTTTAAAGGATCTTATTGAGATAAAGCGGTCGGGGAAGTAACTTGTAAGATCGTATCTTTGCAAAACGTCTAAAACCATTTTGAAAATCTTCTTGCGGAACGTTGTGTCTATACAAGTGTCATGATCATATCCTTATTGATTCTTTTTTTTGTTGCTCTGATTGCCGGAGGCATCGCTTTCTATATACCCAAGATCAACACGGGCACGTACAAACTTTGGCTTGTCTTTGCCGGGGCATATCTTTTTTCTATTACACTCGTTCACATTTTCCCTGAGCTATTTTCACACGGCAGCAATGCTGGCTATATTGGAATTTTCATTTTAATAGGATTTTTTCTTCAACAAGGCCTGGAGTTCTTGTCGAGTGGCGTTGAGCACGGACATATTCATGTACACGAAAACAGCCACCAACACCGGGAGTCTTCCGCTATCTTAGTTTTGTTTGCCTTGTGTATCCATGCTTTCTTAGAAGGTGGGCTGCTAGCACATCCACGCACGGTTACACACCATCATGACTCTAATACGTTGTTATGGGGAATCGTATTGCACAAAGCACCAGAGGCATTCGCCTTAATGTCTGTTTTGCTGTGTGATTTAAAAAGTAAAAGGAGAGCGTTACTTTTTTTGTTCGTTTTTTCAATGGCCTCTCCGTTAGGCCTTTTTCTTTCCAATTATTTGCTAGCTAATGAGTGGATGTCCTCTCAGGCTTTTACTTTCTTCTTTGCCGTAGTAAGCGGTAACTTTTTGCACATCTCTACAACCATTGTTTTTGAAAGCAGTGCCGACCATAAGTTCAATGCCAAGAAGATGGGTGTGGCAATTCTTGCTGCAGCTGTGGCGGTAGGAACAGAATTACTCTTTTAAGAAAAGAGTTGAAATTTGGCTTTTGAGTTTTTCGGCCGAATAGCTACATTTATTTTTTAGAGCATTTCTAAAAACCTAAATATGTCAGACTGAGCCTGCCTACCGGACAGGCAGGCTAGTCGAAGTCGTTTTGAAATGCAAGAAACCACAAAATGGTTTCGACAGGCTCAACCTGACAAGGTTTTTAGAAACGCCTTTAGATTATTTTTATTATGACTAATTTTCAAAAGTACATGTCTGAGTACACGCAAAGTGTTGCAAATCCCGAAGAATTTTGGGCTAAACAAGCGGAGAAACTCAGTTGGCAGAAAAAATGGGACCGCGTACTCGAATACGACTTTTACAAGCCTGAGGTGAAGTGGTTTATTGGTGCGAAGTTGAACATTACAGAAAACTGCATCGATCGCCACTTACCGGCCCGTGCCCATCAAACCGCCATTCTTTGGGAATCAAACGACCCTTCCGAACCCTCTCGAAAAATTACGTATCAACAACTCTCGGTTGAGGTCAATCGTGCCGCCAACATGCTGAAAGCAAACGGTATCAAAAAAGGCGATCGCGTGTGCATTTACATGCCCATGATTCCAGAAACAGCCTTTGCTATGTTAGCGTGCGCCAGAGTGGGAGCGGTTCATTCAGTCGTATTTGCCGGTTTTTCGGCTGGTTCATTGGTCGATCGCATCAACGACAGCAATTGCAAAATGGTGTTAACTGCCGATGGCGCCTATCGCGGAGACAAAAAAATTGATTTGAAATCAATTGTGGATGAGGCCCTAAAAAAATGCCCATCGGTAGAAAGATGCATCATTCTTAACCGAACCAACCTTTCAGTTTCCATGCAACCCGGTCGTGATCTTTGGTGGCACGAAGAGATCAGAAAAACAAGTGACGTTTGTGTAGCCGAAGAGATGGATGCCGAAGACCTGCTCTTTATTCTTTATACATCTGGCAGCACCGGTAAACCAAAAGGGATGGTGCACACGTGTGGTGGTTATGCCGTGTACACAAATTACACGTTCAAAAATGTATTTCAATACAAAGAAGGTCAAACGTTTTGGTGCACGGCCGATGTGGGCTGGATCACCGGTCACTCATATATAATCTATGGTCCTCTTTCAGCTGGTGCCACCACCTTGATGTTCGAAGGAGTACCAAGCTGGCCTGATATGGGACGGTTTTGGCATGTCATTGAAAAACACAAAGTCAATATTTTTTACACCGCACCTACTGCTATCCGGTCGTTAGAAAAAGCACCTCTGTCATTTGTGGAGAAATATGATTTGTCATCGCTGCAAGTGTTAGGCAGCGTAGGCGAACCCATCAACGAAGAAGCCTGGCATTGGTATGACAAAAACATCGGCAAAGGCAACTGCCCCATTGTTGACACGTGGTGGCAAACGGAAACGGGAGGCATTATGATTTCACCCTTGGCGGGAATTACCAAAACGAAACCTGCGTTTGCAACACTACCATTGCCGGGTGTGCAACCCGCGATCATGGATGAAGCTGGAAATGAAATAGAAGGGAACAATGTAGAAGGACGATTGACCATCAAATTTCCCTGGCCATCGATGGCACGCACCATTTATGGAGATCATCAGCGGTTTAAAGACACTTATTTCTCAACCTTCCCCGGAAAATATTTTACTGGCGATGGCTGCAAACGCGATGAAGAGGGCTACTATCGAATTACAGGGAGGGTCGATGACATCATTATTGTATCGGGTCACAACATGGGCACAGCCGAAATCGAAAGTGCCATTGACGAACATTCGGCTGTTTGTGAATCGGCAGTAGTTGGTTTTCCGCATGACATTAAAGGTCAAGGTGTTTACGCATTTGTAGTTACGTACGATCCGGTGCATGAACCTATTCATTTGCGCAACGAAATCAAAGATGTGGTTTCAAAAATTATTGGCCCCATTGCCAAACCCGATAAAATTCAATTTGTGAGTGGTCTGCCTAAAACGCGCAGCGGGAAAATCATGCGCAGGATTTTACGTAAAGTAGCTGAGGGTGACACCACTAATTTAGGAGATACAACCACTCTTCTTGATCCGGCTGTAGTTAATGAAATAAAGGCCGGTGCCATTTGAAACAACGGAACAGCAAATAAATAGCTGGACTTCTAAGTAAATAATTGTTACTTACATTACTATTGTAGTATTCAAAAAGTATGTGGAATAACAAATTTGTTGGGAAGTTGCTGGTTTTGCCATTGGCAGCATTTTTTATGTCTTGTTTTAATCCGGCTGATTATGAGATAAAGAAAATTCAAGCATCCACAAATATCTCTCTTCCTCTGGCGACTGGTTCTTTGTCCATCCAGGATTTTCTGAATAAGCTGGATAACAATGTCGAAGTTAAAGTGTATCCAGATGGATTGGTTTATTTTCAGTATGTCAAGTCGATCGAGTGGAGTGAGATCAGGAGCCTGTTGGCATTTCCAAGCCAAACTCTTAATCTAACTTTTCCGGTAATAGCGGCATCTTTTCCCCCGAGCAACGTTGAAGTTAAGCCGCTTTCTTTGACTTCATCCCTCGAGTTTGCTTTTAGCCCAGAAAAACTAAAAGAAATACAATTTAAGGGTACTAGTTTAACAGTGAATGTGTCACTTTCTCCAGCGAACCCTAACTTTCCCTTTGAGATAGACATCAAACTACCGAGTGTTTCTCTAAACGGAATCCCTTTTCAAAAGAGGGTTTCGGGGCAGTCTTCTTTTTTACTGAATGATTATATCGCGTTTTTGAACGATAATAAATTTTCCGTGGATTTAGGCCTGATTGTAAAGCCTCGTGCCAACACGGTTACAATTCCTGCAGGTTCTTCTTTGAATGTTAGCTTGGCCTTCAGCGGTATAGATTTTAAATATGTAAAGGGATTTTTGGGAGATCGAACAACGGCTATTCAACCTCAAGTATTCAATGTAGATGCTTTCGGATCTGCACTTGATAAGGCGAAAGTTTCGTTTGCGGATCCTCGATTTTCTGTTGATGTATTGAACGACTATGGAATTCCAGTGCGATTGACCTTTACATCATTGGAGGCGCGCAAAAAGCCCTCTAGAGTCTTGTCACTAGTTACGAATCCGGCTAGTCCTATTGCTCTTCTTTCCCCTCCCGTCTTAGGCCAACAATCCACCACAAGTCTTTCTATAACAAATGCGAAGCAGATTACGGATTTGGTTCCAGACGAGTTCTATGTAGCAGGAAATGCCCGAATTAATCAAGGCCTTACTAGCGGCAATAATTTCTGTGCCGATACCAGTAAACTTAGACTCAAAATAAAATCCGAAATCCCGCTCTATGGCAGCTTTTCAGGTATAGTGTTGGCAGATACGTTTGATATTGACTTGACTAGCATAAAAAGCTCCGAAGTAGAAACAGCAGCACTAAAGGCGAAAATTACAAATGAATTGCCACTGGATGCTACCCTACAAATCTATATCGCTGACAGTAAAAGTATAATTTCAGATTCTATTTTTACTACTGCCCAGGCGGCCATAGTTGTTGGTAGCAAAGCAAATGCCTTGGGCGAACTACAAACAGCGGGTGTTTATGATAAGGAGATTTCATTGAACATAGACAAAGTTAACAAACTATTTGCCGCCAAAAAATTAATCGTCAAATCAGTGATGAATACAATCAGAAATTCGAGTGGAGCTGCCATTGATGTTAAATTTAAAGCCGCGTACAAAATGGATGTAGCAATTGGTTTGAAAACGCAACTAAAAATTAGTCGTGGTTTATGAAACGTGGCCGCTTTCACTTTTTTGGGGTAATGATTATAGTTTGTATGACAATCAATGCCAATGCTCAGCAGGAGGCAACATTGTACTTCATGAGTTACGTTCCGCAATCTTCTTACCTGAATCCTGCTTTTATTCCAAAGCAAAAACTCTCAATTGGGATTCCGGGTTCTTCCGTTTTCGTTCAGTATGGAAACAATGGTTTTTCGTATAACGATTTCGTGTCAAAGCAGGGTGGAGTAGTTACTGCAGATCTGGATAAATTGTATGGCTCCTTGAAAGACAAAAACTATATTGTTAACGCAACCCAGGCTGATCTTTTACGAGTCAACTTTCGACTCACTCCTAAGTTGTTTTTTCTAATAAACGCAACGGCAAAATCTTATAGTAGTGTGATGCTCCCCAAAGAATTAGCGGGTATTCTTCTGAAAGGAACAACACCTTTGGTTGCCAGTAGTTCATCATTTGCGCTAGAAGGAGAAAGCACTACATATGGTGAATTGGGGGTGGGAGCGGCCTATCAAGTTAATCCAAAACTTTCGGTGGGTGGCCGAGTAAAGTTTTTGACAGGAATTGTTAGCGGATCCACCGAAAGCGCTAGAGGAAACATCGCACTGGATAATAACTATGCCGTTACACTTTCAGCAGACGCCAATATTAGAACGTCAGGTATAAAAAATATCGAAAATGGAAAAATAAGTGACTACCTCAAGAACAGCGGGTTATCTTTCGATTTGGGTGGTACTTATCGACTACTTAAAAACCTTACTCTTAGCGCAAGTGTTTTGGACATTGGTAGTATCTCGTGGCAAAACGACCTAAATGCATATTCACTTGATTCAAGGAAAGCCAATTACACGTTTAAAGGTATAGACCTCCAAAAGGTATTGGACGGTGATGACAATTATTTAACCGCAGAGGGGGACTCACTCAAAAAGCATTTTACCTTTAAAGAGACCACCACCGCTGGCTATTCAACACTTCTACCGGCAAAAGCATACTTGGGTGGGCGGTATAATTTAAAAGAAAGGCTTTCCGTTTGTGCTTTGCTGTTCACTGAGCAGTATCGGGGTAGATTTTTGCCTGGATTTTCAGCTTCCCTCCAGAAAGATTTTGGAAGATGGGTAAGCACTTCCGTCAGTTATTCAGTAATCAATGGCATCTTTAATAACATTGGCGGAGGCCTTTCTTTAAATCTAGCCCCTGTGCAACTCTATTTTGTTGGAGATAATCTTTTAAGCGCACCTTTTTCGATAAACAGCATCCAAAACTTTAACCTGAGATTTGGACTGAACCTGATTTTTGGTGCGGAGAAGCCTAATAAAAAGGAAACGTATAATTCAGGATCGAAAACAAAGCCAAAAACCAAAAGAAGATGAACGGACATTTTCGTTAATTTTGGTAAAATGTTTTAATACTATGGCAATGGACATCACAGGTAAGGTGGTCAACCTTCTCCCGCTGCAATCAGGTCAGGGAAAAAATGGCGTTTGGAAAAAACAAGAGTTTATTTTAGAAACTCCCGGTCAATACCCAAAAAAAGTATGCCTTTCTCTTTGGGGCGAAAAAGTAGACGAAATTAAATTAACTCCCGGTGAGACCATCACAGCTTCAGTCAATGTTGAAAGCCGCGAATACAATGGCCGCTGGTATACCGATGTGCGTGCCTGGAAAGTGGCAAAAGGCTCAGGGGCAAGTAATGGCCGCTCGGACGGTCCACCAGTAGGCGAAGAGCCATTTACCCCGGATGCTAGTGCCACAGACGATCTGCCATTTTAACAAACATGCTTTAATAAGAAACCCGGCTCATCACCGGGTTTTCTTCTGAATTCTATATTCTAATTTCTGTATTCTTTTGGTTAACTCCCACACGCCTCACAAGCATCCGGATTGTCCAATGAGCAAGCCATGTCGGCACGTTTCTGGTCGTAATCTGCTAGCGGCAATTGTTCGTATTGGATAGCCTGCTGGTTTTCAGCAACCGCCACCGATTGTACGGCCATAACCGGTTCAGAGACAGCAGCAGTTACCGCAGCAACGGTTGGTTCCAACGCAGATTTATCCAACGTGAACTTGATTGCATCCGCAGCAGCCGTAGACCGTAAGTAGTACATACCTGTCTTCAACCCTTTCTTCCAGGCATAGAAATGCATAGAAGTCAACTTACCGAAGTTGGGATCTGTTAAGTGGATGTTCAAACTTTGACTTTGGCAGATGTAAGCACCGCGATCTGCACTCATGTCAATGATAGCCTTCTGCGAAATCTCCCAAACTGTTTTATAGATGTCCTTAATATTTTGTGGTATCTCAGGAATGGACTGTACAGAGCCATTCGTTGAAATCAACTTTTGGCGCATGGTCTCACTCCACAAACCCGCACTGATCAAGTCCTTCATCAAATGCTTATTCGCAATAATGAACTCTCCTGATAAAGTTCTGCGTGTATAAATGTTTGAGGTATAAGGTTCAAAGCACTCATTGTTTCCTAAAATTTGGGAAGTAGAAGCAGTTGGCATAGGGGCGAGCAACAGCGAGTTGCGGGCGCCATGCTGTTTAACTTCGCGTTTCAAGTTTTCCCAATCCCAACGTCCGCTATCAGGTGTTACACCCCACATATCAAATTGGAAAATTCCTTTTGAGATGGGCGAACCTTTGAAAGTTTCGTACGCACCATCTTTCTTAGCTAATTCCATAGAAGCTTCCATGGCAGCGAAGTAGATGGTTTCGTGGATGTCTTTATTCAAACCACGAGCTTCCGGAGAATCGAACGGCATGCGTAATAAAATGAACGCATCCGCCAAGCCTTGTACACCAATACCGATCGGGCGATGGCGCATGTTTGAGTTCTTGGCTTCAATCACGGGATAGTAATTGACATCAATTACTTTATTCAAGTTGCGTGTAATCACTTTTGTGATGTCATACAACTTTTGATGATCGAATTTGCCGTCTTCCGTTACAAATTTAGGTAATGCAATAGAGGCCAGATTACAAACCGCTACTTCATCAGGTGATGTGTATTCGATAATCTCCGTACACAAATTACTTGACTTGATGGTGCCCAAATGCTTTTGGTTCGATTTGCGGTTAGCAGCATCTTTATAAAGCATATAAGGTGTTCCGGTTTCGATCTGAGCTTCTAAGATCTCAAACCAAATATCCTGTGCCTTTACTTGTTTGCGGTATTTGCCTTCTTTCTCGTATTTCTCATACAAGCGCTCAAAATCTTCGCCCCAGCAATCGGCTAAACCCGGTGCCTCGTTCGGGCAGAACAAAGACCACATTTCGTTGTCTTCGATGCGCTTCATGAACAAATCCGGAATCCACATGGCATAGAAAAGATCGCGCGCACGCATTTCTTCTTTGCCGTGGTTTTTCTTCAATTCGAGGAAATCAAAAATATCGGCATGCCAAGGCTCTAAATAAATAGCAAAACTGCCTTTACGTTTACCACCGCCTTGATCAACATAACGCGCGGTCATGTCGAAGTTTCTCAACATGGGCACTATGCCGTTGGATGTTCCACCGGTTCCTTTAATATAAGAGCCTTTTGCACGCACATTGTGAATGCTAAGACCAATACCGCCAGCTGATTGTGAAATCTTGGCAGTTTGTTTTAACGTGTCATAGATACCATCAATGCTATCGTCTTTCATGGTAAGCAAGAAGCAAGATGAAAGCTGAGGCTTTGGTGTGCCGGCATTGAAGAGTGTAGGAGTGGCGTGAGTGAACCACTTCTCAGACAACAAATTGTAGGTTTCAATGGCTGCAGGAATATCTTCTCCATGGATGCCAATCGCTACACGCATCAATAAGTGCTGAGGGCGTTCGACTACTTTGCCGTCTACCTTCATCAAGTACGAACGCTCTAAGGTTTTAAACCCAAAGAAGTCGTAGCTAAAGTCGCGGTCATACAATACGGCTTCGTCTAGCTCAGCCGCATTTTCATGAATTACTTTCCATGTTTCTTTGGAAATGAGTGGAGCGTTTTCGCCTGTTTTAGGATCCACATAGGTGTACAGTCGCTTCATGGTGTTCGAGAAGGACTTACTAGTCACTTTGTGCAAGTTAGAAACCGCAATACGCGCAGCCAACTTGGCAAAATCAGGATGCCTGGTCGTCATCGAAGCAGCAATTTCCGCTGCGAGGTTGTCCAGTTCTACGGTGGAAACACCGTCATACAAGCCATTGATAACTTTCATCGCCACCTCTACCGGGTTGACAAATTTGGGATCTAAACCGTAGCAGAGTTTTTCAATGCGGGCAGTGATTTTATCAAACTTCACGGACTCCCGGTGTCCGTCACGTTTTAATACGAGCATGTTAATAAAGGGTGTAAGGGTTATATAAAAACTAGTTTAAAAAATGGTGAAACGAATGTATCAAAAATCTTCATTCAGTGAAAACTTTGGCGATGTTTCTTTTTCCATACTGTTCATCACACCAGCCTTCTGGTATTCAGCCACTCTTTTTTCGAAGAAATTGGTTTTTCCACGCAAAGAGATCATGTCCATAAAGTCGAACGGGTTAGTAGCACCATAAATTTTCTTGCCTACTAACTCGTCCAGCAAACGATCTGCAACAAATTCAATATACTGCCGCATTTGAGCTGCATTCATGCCAATTAAATTAACCGGCAACGCATCGGTGACAAATTCTTTCTCAATTTCCACCGCATCTTTGATGATTGCGATCACACTCTCTTCAGGCAACTTGTTCACTACGTGCTTGGTGTACAAATGGCAGGCAAAATCACAATGCAAACCTTCGTCCCTTGAGATCAATTCGTTTGAGAATGTTAACCCGGGCATCAGGCCCCGCTTCTTCAACCAGAAGATAGAACAGAATGAGCCCGAAAAGAAAATTCCCTCCACGGCAGCAAAAGCGATCAATCTTTCTTGAAAGGTACCCTTGTCAATCCAACGCAGCGCCCAGTCAGCCTTTTTCTTCACACAGTCCATCGTTTCGATGGCATGAAAGAGCTTGTCTTTTTCTTTAGGGTCTTTAACGTAGGTGTCTATTAATAAAGAATACGTTTCAGAGTGAATGTTTTCGATCGCAATTTGAAACCCATAAAAAAACTTGGCTTCGGTATATTGTACTTCGCCAACAAAGTGCTCGGCTAGGTTTTCGTTCACGATGCCATCGCTGGCCGCAAAAAAAGCAAGCACATGGCTGATAAAATGACGCTCCCCATCATTAAGGTTGAGCCAATCTTTCATATCCTGCCCCAGATCAATCTCTTCGGCAGTCCAAAAACTGGCTTCCGCTTGTTTATAGTACTTCCAGATGTCGTGTTGGCGGATGGGGAAGAGAACGAAACGATCTTTGTTCTCCTTTAAGATGGGTTCTTCGCGTAAAGGTTGGGTCATTTAGATAAGGTGGTTAGAGTATAAGTTAAAAAGACATTGCTAAACAAAAAAAGTTTTCGATGTCTTCTCGTTTTTCAGTTTATTTTTTTGCCAGCGACAAACAAATATTTTCTTCACAGAACTTTTTAGAGCCGCATCGACAAATAACCAAAATGGATAAGAGAATTCAAAAGAGATAAAAGCCATAAAGGCGTGTGTTTTTTTAAAAAACAAAAGCAATACTTTTATAAAAGAATTCATTATCACACACTTAACGCACGCGCCCAAAGTGAAGCGTTAAATAAAAAAAAGTTAAAAATTTAATAGTGCTAATATTGTTGTACAATCGAATGAAATTAGGTATTAAGAGAGACAATTATTTGGGCTAAAAGCCCATTTTTGATCAGGATTTGGGTATTTTAGCAAGATCACTTGTTTTTCGAGCAACTAGCGTTATCTTTGCGATCCATTTTTAAAAATAACAAGCATGTACGCAATTGTAGACATCGCAGGAAAGCAGTTCAAAGTGGCTAAAGATCAATATATCTATGCACCCAAGATGGAAGGCGAAGCTGGCGCAACCGTGTCATTCGATAAAGTCCTTTTAACTGATAATGGTGGTTCAATAGAAGTTGGCGCCCCTACTGTAAAAGGAGTGAAGGTATCTGGTAAGATATTGGAGCATGTAAAAGGTGATAAGGTGATCGTATTCAAAAAGAAGCGTAGAAAAGGATACGCTAAAAGAAACGGCCATCGTGAACAGTTCACTAAGGTTCAAATTGAAAGCATAGGATAATTAAATCAATTCGATGATTCGATAATTCGATGATACATTTACGTTTAACGAATTAGCAAATCAACTAATCAACAAATCAAAACATCAACGAATTAAATTATGGCACATAAAAAAGGCGAAGGTAAAGTAAAGAACGGCCGCGAGTCGGAAAGCAAACGCTTAGGGATAAAAGCATTTGGTGGCCAGAAAGTAGTTAGTGGCAACATTATCGTTCGCCAACGTGGGACGAAGCACCACCCCGGCAGAAACGTGGGCATGGGAAAAGATCATACGCTTTTCGCGTTGATTCCTGGTATTGTGGTTTTTAAAAAAGGAAAGGAAAACAAGTCTTTTGTTTCGGTGGTGGCTGAAGCTTAGAAGAATTTATAAGTTCAATAAAAAGGGTCATCCGTTTGGTTGACCCTTTTTTGTGCCCAAAAAGACATGTATTTACGCGCCTAGGCGACATCCTTGCGCTTTCATAGGGTTTAAATAGTACAATTATTCTGCAAATTAATATTATGTAAAAACTATATTTTAAAAAAGAAATCGCTTTCGGTATTTTATGTATGTTAATAATACCTTAATTTAGAGCACTTAAATCTATTAACCTAAACCAAAACCTATGAAGAAGTTTTTACTGTTGTGCTTCTCATTTGTTTTTGTGCTCAGTGCCTGGGCTCAAGAGCGAGTGATTGCAGGTAGGGTTTCGTCCTCAGAAGACGGATCGGCCTTACCTGGTGTGAATGTTGTAGTGAAAGGAACCACCACCGGATCTGTCACAGATGCTGATGGAAAATACTCCCTTTCTGTGCCCTCCTCAGGGGGAAGCTTGGTGTTTTCATTTATTGGATTGAAGACCACCGAGATTGAAATTGGAGACCGGACAATTATTGATATCCAGCTAGGGTTAGATGTCACTCAGCTAGCTGAAATCGTTGTAACAGGTTTTGGTAGCCAGATCAAGCAAGATCTTACCGGAAATGTTGCATCTGTGAAGGGTTCTGATATTGCCAGCATTCAAATGCCTACATTAGATGCTGCTTTGCAAGGAAGAGCAGCTGGGGTATTTGTCACGAACTCATCCGGTAAGCTGGGTCAAGCAGTTACAGTGCGCGTGCGCGGTACCGGTTCGATAAGCGCGGGTAGCGAACCCCTATATGTTGTGGATGGGGTACCCATTACAACTTCAGTAAATAACGCGTACGGGGGCGCCACCAATCCACTCGTGGATATAAATCCAAGTGATATTGAATCAATGGAAGTGTTAAAGGATGCCTCGGCCGCGGCTATCTACGGGTCGCGCGCTGCCAACGGGGTTATACTAATCACAACCAAAAGAGGAAAATCAGGGAAAACAAGTGTGAGTATTAACTATTCAACAGGTACGTCTAAGGAAACAAGAAGGGTTGATTTCTTGAACTCTGAACAGTATGCGGAACTTATTTTTCGAGCTGCGAAATACAATGATGATCTAAATGGCCTTCCAACGAATGATCCTAGTAGCGACTCCCAATATGCCAGAGACCTAATGTCCTATCACAGTTTTGGGCAATGGGACACTGACCCTAAGAAAACGTACAATTGGCAGGATCAAGCTTTCCAGGAAGGGAAGGTTAATCAACTAGACCTCCAATTGAGCGGAGGAAACGAGAAGACCAAGTTTTTCGCCTCTATGCAACATTTGGAACAAGAAGGTATAATGTATGGTACTAAGTTAACACGGACTACCGGGCGGGTAAACCTAGACCAAAAGGCAAATGATTGGTTTAATTTTGGAGTGACGATGAGTATGGCACGTACGCTCAATGTTCGCCTTCCTAATGATGGAGCATTCTCGAATCCACTCCAATCAGTTGCGTTGTTGCCAATGACACCCTTCAATGATCCAACAACAAAACTACCTACCGGAACACCCCCCGGAGATATTAATGTCGGCCTTTATTACAACCCAAGAATAAGTCTGGATTATGGTCGTTATGAGCAAGAGAGTTTTAGAAACCTGAGCAATATCTATGGTACTGCCAAGCTATTGTCTGGCCTCACTTTCCAGACTGAATTCGGTGTGGACATTTTGGCGCAAAATGAGGAAGGATATTTCCAAACACAAACAATTAGGAATCAAACACGTGCAACCAATGGCGTGGGATCAAACGCGTCAGCTTTTGTTGTGAACCTTAATGCTCAAAACTACTTGACGTACACAAAAGATATTGGGAAGAGTTCTCTCAATGTGGTAGGGGGCATGCAGTATCAGCAATCCTCGGCTAGGTATTCGGATGTAGAAGGCTTAGATTTTCCTTCAGACTCATATAAGAAGATCAACAGCGCGGCCACCAAATCTGACGGAAGTTCGGAAGAGACTGCTTTTAGCTTCAATTCGCTGTTTTTGAGGGCTAATTATAAGTTCAACAATAAGTATCTGGCAACCTTTAGTGTTCGTAGAGATGGATCATCCAGATTTGGAGCCAACGCCAGATATGGAGTTTTCCCCGCTGGTTCAGTAGGTTGGGTAATTTCAGAAGAGAACTTTTTAAAGAGCGTTACTCCAATCAGTTTCTTAAAGTTGAGAGCAAGCTATGGGCAAGTCGGAAATGCCGAAATCGGAGATTTTCCTCAACGGACTTTGTTTTCGGGAGATGCGGGTTATGCAGGTGCTGCAGGGCAAAGGCCTTCGCAATTGGGAAATCCAGACTTACGTTGGGAGACAACCGATCAAGTTGATATTGGTTTGGATTTCGGTTTCTTCAATAACCGATTGACCGGTGAGATTGACTACTATGAGAAGAATACAACCGGTTTGTTGCTGAATGTGAATATTCCACGTACGACTGGATTTAGATCACAGAACAGAAATGTGGGTAGTCTCCAAAACAGAGGTTTTGAATTAGTGCTAAACAGCCAAAACCTGGTAGGTAAGTTAAAATGGAGTACGAGCTTTAACATTGGTTATAACGAGAATAAGGTTATTAATACTCAAGGGCAAATTATTGATGCACAATTCTTTAATCGAGTTCAGGAAGGACAGCCGGTTGGGGTATTCTATACTGTAGAATATGCTGGTGTTGACCCTGCTAACGGTGATGCTTTGTTTTACAAAAACACTACAAATCCAGATGGCTCGTTAGATCGGTCTACTGTGAATCGTCTGAGCTACACTCAGGCGCAACGAAAGGCAGTCGGCAAACCTAACCCTGATTATATTGCCGGACTTACCAACAACCTCTCGTACAAAGGGTTTGACTTGTCCGTTTTCTTTAACGGGGTTTTTGGAAACCAAATTTCAACCTACGGGATGGGTCGTTTCAGTTCAGCAAACATGAGGTTTGAAGACAACCAAACAGTTGATCAATTAGCAGCATGGACAACCCCAGGTCAGATCACCAATATTCCTCAGGCGCGGTTTTTTCAAAACAACGGGGCTCAATTGAGCAGCCGCTATGTGGTGGACGGTTCTTTCATTCGTTTGCGAAATGTGACGTTGGGTTACTCTCTTCCGACAAGCCTGCTTACCAGGGTTAAGTTGGAGCGAGTGCGACTATATGTTTCAGGTTTGAATTTGCTGACTATTACAAATTATCCTTTCTGGGATCCGGAAGTGAATGCTGATTTACAGGGACAACCGTTAGCAGGAAACGTGAACCCAACCAATAACGTAGCACAGGCGAATGATTTCTATACCCCTCCACAACCACGCACCATCATGTTTGGTGTTAATATTGGATTCTAAACCGACATTTTCTGATGAAAATAAAAATAATGACTATGAAAAAACTAATCGGATTGTTGCTGCTCTTTGCAGTAGTCACAAGTTGTGATGATAAACTAAACATAGAGCCCTTTCAGCAATTGGATCAAGCCAAAGCTGTATCAACTGAAAAGGACGTTCTAGTGACTTTAATTGGTGCCTATGATGGGCTTCAGAGTGTAAATGCTTACGGTGGCGACATGCACACACTAAGTGAGTTGACTGGCAACACTGAAGACATTTTTTTTACCGGTACGTTTGCTGGCTTGAGTGACGCATGGAAAGCCGAAATGGCTGCCACTAACGGAGACGCCTCTAATATGTGGACTAGAGCCTATGATGTTATTAATAGGGCGAATAATGTTCTCTCCGGTATAGATAAGATAACATCTAGCACATCAGCAAAAGACCGGGTAGAAGGCGAAGCGTTGTTTTTACGCGCTGCGATGCATTTTGAAGTCGTTCGACTCTATGCAAAAACATGGGACGATGGTGACAACAACACCAATGCCGGTGTTCCTATTTTGCTACAGCCAACAAAGACTTCTTCTTCCGCTGACTTTAGACCTAGAAACACGGTTGCTCAAGTCTATCAACAAGTTATTGATGATTTGACGAGAGCAGAACTACTATTGCCCGCGAGCAACAGCATCTATGCCAATAAGAATTCTGCAGCGGCCTTGCTTGCCCGGGTTAAATTGACACAGGGTGTTACCGGAAGTACTCCTACGCAGTTGGCCGCTCTCGCTGAGGCACGTAATGCAGCAGACCGGGTGATTGCATCAAACAGAAACCCCTTGGCTCCTAGTTTCGCTTCATTATGGTTTACTTTTTTAACTAATGGTGGGAATAGCCCCGCAGAATATATTTTTTCTATGAAGGTGACCAATCAAGATGGAGTTAACGCGTTAAACACGTACTTCGGAATAGGGGTTTCTAGCATTCCAGGTACGGCCGGCCGTGGTGATTGCAAAATTACTGCAGCACACCGTGCAAAGTATGCAGTTGGTGATACGCGGAATTACTTTCAACAAGTTGGGTCTAACTTTTATTCTAGAAAACACTTAGACCGTTTTGGCAATGTACCTTTGGTCAGAACTGCAGAGATGTTTTTGACAAGAGCGGAGGCCAACTTCAGACTTGGTACTGCTGTTGGTGATACGCCATTGAACGATGTGAATAGGATTCGGAATAGAGCCGGTCTGGCAAATTTGACTTCGCTAAATGGGATTGGAGATATTTTGAATGAGCGTTATCTGGAGTTGGCGTTTGAAGGAAGCCGTCTTCATGATATTAAACGCACGAGAGGAAGCCAGTCGGGCCTACCATGGAACAGTCCAAAACTTGTTTTTCCAATACCTCAAGTTGAAATTGATACGAATAAGGAGTTAAGACAAAACGAAGGCTACTAAAGTATAGATTATTGAATTTTAAAAAGGGGCTGTTTTTACAGCTCCTTTTTTATTGTAGAGCACGTAACGCATGAATTGAGAAGTAGGATATCTCAGGTGATTTCGTTTAATGGTTATGTTATTAACTATTGGAAGTTAAACACGGATTCAAAACTACTCATGAACACATTGATAAAGCGGACCTTTTTTATACTAGCAATTTTCTCAGCAAAACTATTGCATGCACAGGCGGATTTTCGGCCTGGGTATGTGATAAGAAATAACGGAGACACCCTTCGGGGCGAGGTAGATCACCGTGGTGATTTGCGTATGAGCGACAAGTGTAGTTTTAAAGGGATTAATCAAGATATACATGAATATTCGCCCAATGAACTTTTAGGGTACAGATTTATAGATGGGAAGAATTACGTTTCGAAAGACGTTAATGGTAAAGGCTTTTTTTTGGAGTACCTGATCAAGGGGAAAATCAGTATCTTTTATTTGAGAGAAGACAACACAGATCGTTATTACCTTGTAGCCGAAGATGGTCAACTAAGGGAAATTCCTTACGAAAATGAGATTAAATCAATTGAAGACAAAAAGGTATTCTATGAATCGAAAAAACATATCGGTTTGCTTAGCTACTACATGAAAGACGCGCCAGCACTACGATCAAGTATAGAAGCAATTCGTAAACCCGAGCATAAAAACCTAATTAAACTCGCGAGTAGATATCATAAGATGGTTACGGGTGAAGATACCTACGTTGTTTACGAAAAAGTCCAACCCTCTGTCCAAGTGCTGCCTGAAATAGTGGCGGGTATTATTAGATATTCAAAATCGGATAACTTGATTGATCAAAACTACTTACACATGGGCTTGATTGCTAATATATCAATGCCAAAACTGAGCAAAAACATTTATTTTCGGACAGGTGTATTTGTTTCACAACTTGAACTTGAAGATAGAAGGAGGTATGTTTACAAGATTCCACTTCAATTGGAATATATATACCCGAAAGGAATTTTCAGGCCGAGATTTGCCTACGGAGTGAATATTTTGTTGCCAGATTTTTTTAATACTTTGTCTTTTGATGTCGGGGCAAATATTAAGCTACCTAAGAGCTTATTCTTGAGCATAATGTCAGAAATCGGATTTACTGCGACACCCGCCTTTATAGTGCCAGAGAACCTGCTCTCGTACTCAGGTAACCTTGGATTATTTATAAAAATAAGGTAATGGTGGCAAAAATGGTTGCTACTGCTATACTGGCACTGATTAAATAAAAGATTATCGACTTGCCCAATCGTAGTTTGGGTTTATCGACACGAGTTATTTTTTCGATATATTTATACTTATTGTTCGACCAATAGTCCTGCCATGAAATTTTTACTTTTTTTTGTTCTTCTTGTTCCTCGTCTTGGATTTTGCCAGCGTGAGTCTGCTGGTCCATCATTCATTTACCCAAACGCAAATGGCATTTTGACTGACCTCAAGGGAGAGCCAATTAAAGACGGAAGTACCATTGTAGAGGATGGCTCACCTTTCTTCAACCCCGAATGGACATCAGGGAATTTACTACTTTCTAATAAAAGGAAGTATGTAGGTGTACTTGTCAAAATCAACCTTCAAACAGATCGTGTTCACTATCAGTATCAAGAGACCAAAATCGAACGCGTAGCCGAAGAGGGCATTGTTCATGAGATTGAGATCAAAGACCCAACCCAACTTGATACTATCCGGTTTCGTTGTCAATACCCTTCCATTGACAAGCATGACGCGAAAACGTTTTATCAAGTGTTAGTAGATGGGAAGATTCAATTACTAAAGCAGATTAAAAAGATTTTTATTGAGGAGAAGGCCTTTAATTCCGCCACCGTCACAAGGAGATTTGATACGAGTAAAAGCTACTATTCTTTTAAGGACGGGAAAATGGTTCGCCTTAAGAGAACAAAACAAAGTGTGCTAGAAGCCTTGGCCGACCAGAAGGAGGCCGTTGAAAAATTCATATCTAACAACAAATTATCCATTAAGTCAGATCAAGACTTGGTGAAGATTTTTTCTTTCTATAACTCGTTTTAGGTGCTAAACAGTCAGATTTTTTTAAGTGTGGCAAAAGTCATATGCTGAACTAATTCAACTCACCACCTCAAAGCTCTCTGCACTCGCTTTCTTCATGTAATCCTCATAATCAAAAGGTGTATCGCCACCGTCTAATAAGCAACCTTCTGGAATGGTGGGGTAAATCTCTCATAGGTTTTTGCCATGTTCATGAATACTCTGCGGTACACATGCGTGCGATTGATTTTATCCGGATGGTCTGTGCCGGCTGCGCCAATCAGTTCCACAAAACGTTCTACTATTTTTATGGATGATGTTTGTGTAGGCTAAAAACTGAATGTGTTATTGAGCAGTTGTGAGTTAATTTTTCCACGTGTCGTCTCCAATTCGTTGAAAGATGCTCCTCGCAATTGATACCCTATCACCGCTTTTGTTGTAGGATGAATAATCCAGTATTCTTTGACGCCAGACTTTTCGTATAAATTTCTTTTTCTAACCATGTCGTGTTCTGAATTGCCTTCCGAGAGTATTTCAATAATCAGATCAGGCACCCCATGAACATGGCCTCTAACAATGTAAGTTTGCAGCATCCTGCGCAGGTATAATATTCGATGCCACCATAATAATAATTGAGGTAAAAAGGACTTTATTCATATTTTGTAATTTTTATTATCGAGGGGTCACAAGGAAAAAATTGCTTGAAATTGCACAAAATATTTCTAAATCTAGTACACTGTGATATCTAATCAGGGAAATCGCTTTTAACATTTTAGTACCAAACTTCTGTAATCATCATCCAATGCAGCGGTCAACCGTTTTGATCGTTTGGACATTTTGGTGGATTTCTCTTTGTCCAACAAAGCCAAGGCCATCTTGTTGACAATCGAG
>VYLL01000047.1_pt1 | contig 57258 bp, 43 predicted proteins | sample 5114301 | NCBI WGS metagenome assembly VYLL01 (sample SAMN12291809, study PRJNA351875) | freshwater metagenome | isolation source: freshwater lake | place: USA: Michigan, MSU2 Lake | collected 2011-08-16 | reverse complement strand
GAGGCCGAGGCGCGCGAGCAGGCCGAGGCGGCCGAGCGCGCCCGCGCCGCCGGGGTTGCGCTTGCCGATGACGAAGCTGGTGCGGACGATGACGGGACGCTGCGTCGTCAGCACCGCCTCTTCAAACGCGGCTTCCCACGCTTTGCCGACGATGGGGGCCAGGCCGTAGCCGAAGGGCGAGGATTCGTTGCAGCGGATGCTGGGCGGATCGCCGTAGATGTGGGCGGTGGACATCTGCACCCACACGGGCGGCGGCGAAGCCACGGCGCGGCACGCGACGCCAAGCACACGAGTCGCCTCAACGCGCGAGCGGAGAATCTCGTCGCAATGGTCAGGAGTCTTGATGCAATCCACCGTGCGACCGACGAGGTTGACCAGAGCGGCGGCGCCGTCGAGCTCGGTGGACCAGTCACTGAGCGTGCGGGCGTCCCAGGAGCGCGTCCGCGCGGACGCGGCGTTCGTGACAGTGGGGGCGGAGTGACCGCGGCTGAGGATGACGACTTCATAGCCGCGGGCGATGAGGTGCTGCGTGAGCGAGACGCCCAGAAAGCCGCTGCCGCCCGCAAGAACGATGCGTGGGCGCGGGGCCTGCGGCGATGTCGATGTCGATGACGGCGTTGTAGGCATTTGTTGAGCGTAGCGATTCGCGTGGGCCGGGTCGTGGTAGACTGCGTGAATGATGATGCGCGTGATGCTGTGCGGAGCGGTGCTGGGGTTCATGGGTGGATGCGCGGGGACGCAGCCGCGGGTTGAGCAGGCGGACACGCAGGTGAAAGAGGCGGCGCAGCCGAGCGAAGCTCCGGCGCGCTGGGCGATCGCGATTCACGGCGGCGCGGGCGTGATGGACAAGGACGCGCCGTCGGAGGAGATCAAGAGCTATCAGTTGTCGCTCGTGCGGGCGCTCAGCGAGGGCCGCACGCGTCTGGCGCGGGGCGAATCGGCGCTGGACGTGTGCGAGCAGATCGTGCGGCAGCTTGAGAACGACCCGAACTTCAACGCGGGCGTCGGCGCGGCGTTTAACGAGCGGGGCAAGCATGAGTTGGACGCATCGATCATGGACGGCGCAACGCTGCGTGCCGGCGCGGTCGCCGGTGTGCGGACGGTGAAGAACCCTGTGTCGCTGGCGAGGTTGGTGATGACGCAGACTTCGCATGTGCTGCTGATGGGTGATGGGGCGGAGGAGTTTGCCAGCGCGATGAACGTGGCCCGCGTGCCGAACGAGCACTTCAGCACGCCGCGACGGAGACAGATGCTGGATGAGGTGTTGCGTGAGCGTGCCAAGAACTCGTCGGCGATTCAGGCGTCACCCGGCGCGGCGAAGATGGGCACGGTCGGCTGCGTCGCGCTGGACGTTCGCGGCAACATCGCCAGCGCAACGAGCACCGGCGGGCTGACGGGAAAACGGTTCGGGCGCGTCGGCGATACGCCGATCATCGGCGCCGGCACGTACGCCAGTAACGCGTCCTGCGGCGTGAGTTGCACCGGCACTGGCGAGCAGTTCATTCGCCACACCGTCGCCCGCGATATCGCGGCCCGAATGGAACTCAAGGGCGAGACGCTCGAGCAGAGCGCTAGGCACATCGTGCTCAACGTGCTGAAGCCCGACGACGGTGGCGTGATCGCGGTGGATCGGCATGGACGCGTCGTCATGGTGTTCAACACGATCGGGATGTATCGAGCCGCGGCGGACAGCGCGGGCATGAGCGTGGTGAAGATCTGGGAATGAGCGAAAGGCCAACATGAACGCGAACATGAACATGAAACGGAACGTGGTTGTTGGCGCGACTGCGGGAGTTGGCGCGCGGCTGCGCGGTGCGGCATTTGTGCTGGCGAGCGCGGCGCTCTTGGTGCTGCCTGGTGTCGGCATGACGCGAGTGGAGATGCTCGCGCCGCCGCCGCCGACGCACTATGCGATCGGCGGCGGACTGAAGGCGGACAACACGCGGATCATCCATGCGCTTGTCGAGCCAAACACCACCGGGAAGATCGTGATCGTGCCGTTTGCCAGCGGCGATCAAGCGGGCGCGGCAAAGAATGCGATCGAACTGCTGAAATCGCGAGCGCCCAACGCGCGATTCGTGGTGCTGCCGGACCCGCTGAAAGACGCGGAGTCGCGCGAGCTGGCCATCGCGTGGATTCCGACTGCGGAGCTGGTGTACTTCACCGGCGGCGATCAATCACGCATCACTGAGCGGTTTCTCACCAATGGTCAACCCAACGCGCTGTTGAACGCGCTCAACGAGGGGATCATGCGAACGGGCACGCCGGTCGCGGGCACGTCGGCGGGCGCCGCGGTGCTCTCGAGCCCAATGTTTACTGGCGGACAATCTGACGCCGCGCTCGGATTGCCAGGTGTTGCTGCAGAGGCCGAACCGGACGACAGCGATGCCGCGCTCGCGGAGCCTGGCACACCGGTTGTGGCACCGGGGCAGGGCGGCGAGAGCAAGGGGGCAGCGCCGGCGATGAAGCCGATTGCGGGGCCGCGCCTTGGGCCAGGCCTTGGCATCGTGGAGTTCGCGTTGCTCGACACGCACTTCTTCTCGCGCGGGCGGCTGGGGCGATTGGTCGCGGCGGCGGAGCAACACCCGAGCAAGCTTGGCATCGGTATCGCTGACAATCGTGCCGTGAAGATCCAGCGTGAGAGCATCGTCGCGATTGGCGACGCGGCGTGCTTGGTTGTTGACGTGCGAGACATCAATCGCGAGGGACTCAACCGCTCAAACGTGCGCGTGTCGCTGCTGAATGACAACGACGCTGGCACGTTCCAACGCTCGACAGCGGGCGAGCCGCGTGCTGCGCAAGTAACAACGAGTCACGAAGAAATGTTCCGGACGACACTGCCATGTGTCGATCGTGCGCCCGGGGCGACCAAGCTCATCGCTGGCCCCGCGCCAGGGTCCAAGCCCGCGCCGACCGGCGCGTGGGATCGCGGAGTGGTGCTGTCAATGCTCTATCGCCTTGCTGCGGACCCGGCGACGCCGCAGACCGCCAGCAGCGAGAAGTTCACGATCACGCTGAGCGCGGATGAGAAGACACGGTTCCACGCCGAGGCGGAGGGCGTGTCGCGCGTGACGGTGGTCAACGCGCGATTGGACGTTCGTGAGAAGAAGTGAGGGTGTGGTCAGTGGTCAGTGGTCAGTGGTCAGCGGTCGCGGAGAGCGATTGCACATGCCACCGGCCTCGCTTCGAGGTCGGTGGCCGCGAACGAGCGGAACGCCTCAAGCCTCACAACCCTGTGCCAATGTCGAAGCCTTTGAGGCCGCCGACGGTCCAGCGGTAGCGGCCGTCTTGCGTGACGGGGAACGTGTCGGGCCAGGGGATGGTGGGCGTCGCGTCGGTGGCGGAGTAGGTGACGGGCGCGGGGCGCTGGACGACGCCGGTCGCGGTGGTGTAGCCGCCGCGGTTGGTTTCGTCGGTGCGGATGACGCGTGCGCTGCCGTCGGCGAAGACGGTCGTCACGCGTGCTGCCGGGTGGGTGTAGTAGTAGGGCTTGGTGGTGAAGTGGCGCGCGTACTCGTCGTAGAGCCAGATCTTGCGCGAGGGGCTGGCGACATCTGAGCCCTTGCGGTTGCCGAGTTTATAGCGCGCGTCGAAGATGTACTGGTAGTACGCTTGGCTGGCGCCCTGGCGCAGGGAGCCGGCGCCGGCGAAGCGGTCGGGCGTGTAGAACGACGGCGTGAAGTTGTATGTCGCGCTGTACGGAAGGCGTGTCTGTCCGAAGCGCGGAATGCGCGGGTCGGCGAACCACTCACGCCGGTCTGTGTCCTCCGAGCACATTGCGGACAGCTCCGGCAGGCGGCTGCCCAAATAATCCAGCAGCGGCAGATGGCTGTACCGAATGTGCGGGATCCATGCGCCCTGGGTTGGGAACGTCGGGTTCTCCGGGACCGACTTGCGCCGGATGATGTCGATCGCCTGCCACGCGGCGGCGGCGAGGTCGTCGTTGGCGGGCAAAACCGCCGGGACGCCCAGCGCGCGATTGCCGGGCGTGCGCATCCCGGCGAACCACGTGAAGCCGGGGAACCGGTCCTTGTAGTCAGTGACGTAGTTGATCGCGCCAACCGCAAGCTGACGCTGGTTGATCTCGCAGATCACGAGCTTGGCGTATTTGCGAGCCTTGCCCAGCGAGGGGATGATGATCGAGATGAGCAGCGCGATGATCGCGATGACCACCAGCAACTCAATCAGCGTGAAGGCGCCGCGGGCGCGTGTTGACGTATTCATGCGAATCTCCTGAACCATGTGTGCGAACGTTGAACCGCGCGAACGCGGATTCAAAGTGTCAGCGGCAGCTCAATGACCGGTCCGAACGCCACCTCGTGGAATGACGCGAATGCGTTGAGTTCCGTGCGAGGTCGAAAGAACTATACACGAGATGTCCCCTTCAACCCACCGGGACAGGGGAAACGAGAGTGGGGCAAACCCTAAGTTGTTGTCGGTCACACCGGCCAGTGGGAAGTCGAGCTTCATTGACCGGGTGCCCAGGGAACGGTGCCGTTGACATCGATGCCCTTGAGCCCGCCGAGGGTCCAGCGGAAGCGGCCGTCTTGGGTGGTGGGCGAGGTGTCGGGCCAGGGGATGTTCGAGAGGGAACTGGCGGCGTTGTAGCCGTAGTTGATGGGGGCGATGCGCTGCATGGTGCCGGTGGCGGGCCAGTAGCCGCCGAGGTTGGCCTCGGCCTGGGTCGCGACGATGCGCACGGAGCCGTCCATCATGCCGACGGTTGGGCGCGAGTCGCGATGGGTGTAGTACGCGGTCTTGCGGGCGAAGTGGCGGTCGAACTCGTCGTAGAGCCAGACCTTGCGTGAGGGGTAGACGATCTCGGTGACGCGGCGGCGGCCCAACGCATAGCTGTTGCCAGCGCCGGGAAAATAGTCGAAGAAGAGGTGGTTCGTACCTTGTCGCAGCCGGCCGTTGCCGGCGGTGAAGCGATCGCGCGTGTAGAACGCCGGAACGAAGTTGTACGTCGACGAGTAGGGGTAAATGACCGAGCCGTTGTACGCTCGCAGCGGTGTCTCCTGCGCCCGCTTCAGGTCAAAGTGCTCCGGGCAGGCGAGCATGGGCTCGGGGAGCCGCTGGGCGAGGTACTCCACCAGCGGCAGATGGCTGTAGCGGATGTGGGGAATCCAGTCGATGAAGCCGGCGACGGTGTTGTTCTGCGGCTTGGAATAGCGTCGCATGATATCTCGTGCTTGGATACCCGCTGCGTTCAAGTCGTCCGTAGTAGCGGGGATAACGATCGGCGTACCAGGAGCACGGTTACCGGGGGTGACTGTTCCTGCGGTCCAGGTAAAGCCGGGGAAGCGGTCTTTGAAGTCGGTGGAGTAGTTGAACGCCGCGAGGAGCATCTGGCGCTGGTTACTGAGGCAAATCGAGAGCTTCGCCTGCTTGCGGGCCTTGCCGAGCGTGGGAAGGAGGATGCCCACCAGCAGCGCGATGATCGCGATGACGACCAGCAGCTCGATCAGCGTGAACGCGCGGCGTGAACAGGGCGTAGCCATGTGCAGTGAACTCCGTGTCAAGCCAATCAGATGAACTCAACGGGCGCTGGTTCGCGTGAAGAAGACACGCGTGAACCCCGAGATGGCCCGCGATCGTATTTTGACACGGCATCCCAGGCGATGCAAGGGGGCCGGGGGGGAAATTACCCGCAAACGCCGATCGAATGACAAACCGAGGGTGATCAGCTCCGTGCGGAACGTACGCCCGGCGGAGTGTGAGGAGGGAATGGCGCACGGGTCAGGGAACACCCGAGGTCAGGACGTCGAACGGGCTCACCGCCTGAGCGTCGTAAGTCTGGTATCCTTCGGGCCTTGCGTCAGCGCCGGTCGCACGTGCGGTGCGCAATGCCGGGCGTTCAACTCGTGGCGCCGGAGTGGTCTCATCGCCGCGATCTGTGGCAGGAGTGGAAATGTCCTTGACGATGACTGAACTTGCGAACGTGCCGAGCCTGGTGCTGGGCGTTGAGGCGTCTGGCAACGTGCTGGTGAGCTTCTGGAAGCCGATCCTGCCGCTGATCTTCCTGGGCCTGTGGGCGTGGGTGGTGGCGAGCGTGTATGACAAGCACTCGGCGCGATTCTTCCTGGCGCGAGAGAAGTGGAACATCTTCCATCTCGTGATGGGCACGCTGGCGCTGGCGGCGGCGTTCCTGATGCCGGTGCCGGGACACTTGGGCGTGCTGGCGGGGCTGGGCGCGATGATCGTGATCCTGGTGATCGACCTCGGGGCATACGCGTTTTCGGTCAGCCGCGATGATCGCGTGCCGGAGCAGTTCAAGATCCGTCTGGATGTGCTGAGCAAGATGGCGGCGTCGCGCGCCGAGAAGAAGAAGAGCAAGCAGGCCGGCAGCGCCAAGCTGGTGGTGCGTTTCGCGGACAAGTCCACGTTGCCGGTGCCCGACGCCGAGTCGCCGGAGATGGGCGTGCGGACGTCCGCCGAGACGGTGTATCTCAAGGCGCTTGCGCAGCGGGCGTCGCAGGTGGAGATCTCCCCGACGGGCAAGGACCAGAACTACATGGTGCGGATGCTAGTGGATGGCGTGGGCGTCGCGGGCGACGTGATGCCGGCGCAGGCCGCGATCCGCGTGATGGATTGGTGGAAGAGCACGGCGAAGCTGGACTTGGCCGACCGGCGCAAGAAGCTGCAAGGACTGGCAACGATCGAGCAGGCCGGTGGCAAGCGCACCTTGCGTGTGACGTCGATCGGCGTGCAGGGCGGCATGCGTGTCGAGTTGCTGTTTGACCCGGACACCGCGGTCCGCCGCCCTGCGAAAGACCTGGGCCTGCTGGACGCCCAGATGGAAGAGCTCAAGGCGCTGGTCAACGACGAGAAGCGCGGCGTCGTCGTCCTTGCTGGCCCACCCGATGGCGGACGCACCACCACGTTCTACTCGATCATCGGCATGCACGACGCGTATACCCAGAGCGTTGGCACGCACGAGATGGATCAGCAGATCGTGCTCGAAGGCGTCCGGCATCAGCAGTTTGACGCCCAGACCGACGGGCCGGACTTCGCAACGTCGACGCGCTCGCTCCTGCGGCGTGACCCTGACGTGCTCGGCGTCGCGGAGATGCCCGACGCGAACACAGCCAAGGAAATCGCCAAGGCTGACGGTGAGCGTTCACGCACGTACATCGGTGTGCGGGCGACGTCCGCGATGGAGGGCGTCGAAAAGTACGTGCAGGCGGTCGGCGATAACGCGCTGGCGGCCAAGCACCTTCGCGGCGTTGTCGCCGGGCGGCTGCTGCGGAAGCTGTGCGTGAACTGCCGCGTCGCGTACCCGCCTTCGGCAGAGATGCTGAAGAAGCTGGGTGTCGGCGAGGGCGGCAAGGTCCAGCAGCTCTACAAGAAGGGCGGCCAGGTCCTGATCAAGAACAAGCCCGAGGTCTGCCCGGTCTGCGGCGGCGGCGGGTACATCGGTCAGGAAGGCATCTTCGAGGTCTACCACTTCAACGACGAGCAACGCAAGAGCATCGCTGAGGGCAACATGCCGGCTCTGCGGGCGGCGATCAAGGCCCGCGGCTTGCCAAGCATTCAGCAGAGCGCCATCCGTAAGGCGCTGAGCGGTGTCACCAGTGTTGAAGAGGTGCAGCGCGTCACGGCGCCCCCGGCGCCGCCAGCGGCAGCTGCTGCTCCGGCGAATGCGGGCGGCCCGCCGCGATAGTCAGTAGTCAGGTGTCAGTTGTCAGTTGCCGGTTTTCAGCTTCACGTCTCAAGCCTCACGTCTCACGCCTCCAAGAGAACTCCTCATGCTGATGAACATTTTGGCCATCATGATCCTTCTGGGTGGTGGCTATCTCGGGTTTACGCGCGGGTTTTACACCATGCTGCTGCAGTTTGGGGCCGTGCTCGTCGGCGGCGCAGTTGCGCTGGCGGTGTGGGAGCCCTTGGCGTATTACCTGCTCAATGAGCATGGCGAGACCCAGTGGATCGCCGACTCGGCGTGGGGACTTGCTCTGGGCTTGCCGTTCGGCATCGTGACCGCGATCGTCATCGGCGTGCAGGCGGCCGTGCTGCGCAACAACATCAAGGTCATGCCGATGGCGGACTACATCGGCGGCGGCGTGCTCGGCCTTGCCACGGCGGTGGTCGTCGCGGGGTTCGCGGTGCAATCGGTTGCGTTCATCCGCGGGCAAGCTGAGTACACCGGCTTCACGCCCGTGGTCGCCCAGAGCAACGGCTCGCTCAAGCGCGAGGCGGGCTTGTGGGTGCCGGTGGACGTGATCACTGCCGGGCTGTTCAAGCACATCTCGACCCACTCGATGTATGTCGAGGACAACCTCGCCAAGTTCTATCCGGACTTTGAGAACCGCCCGCACCTGATGGGCAACACGCCGGACAATGCGACGCTCAAGTTCGGCGTGCCGGACAAGGCGGTTGACCTGCTGGGCCGCTACACCGTCGGCGCGACGACGGCGCTGAAGTATGACGATTTGGTGACCGACGCGCTGGACTCGCGACGCCAGGTGGTGATGAACATTGACGGAGAGGACCTCAAGACGCTTAACGCCGGGCAGTACTCGGTTGAGGGCTACATCCTGAACTTCCGCCCCTCGGCTCGCGAGAAGATGGGCCAGGTCGCTGTCGGCGCCGGCCATCTGACACTGATCATGTGGGACCGCGACACCGACGAGACGATCGCGATCCAGCCGTTCGCGATGGTGAGCCAGACGAAGTCTGACCCGACCAAGCCGCTGGCGGTGCGGTATTCGCGCTGGCGGTTCGACGCCAAGGGCACGTTCCTGGGCTCGGTGGGCGGCGCGACGGATAGCACGCCGATGGCGTTTGAGTTCCTGGTGCCCAAGCGATCAACGAACTTCGTGCCGCTGGCGCTGTACGCCAAGGGCATCAAGATCGATCTCCTGGACCCGAGCACGCAGCAGCCGATCGCGGCCAAGGAATCCTTCAAGACGACCGGCGAGCGCGATGTGATCATCGCGAGCGGCGGGTTGATCGAAGCGGTCGGCGGCGACAAGCTCGACTTCACCCGCGCGGCGGAGATGCAACTGAAGAAGGACGATCCGAACTCCGGCATCGCAGTGACGAACCAGATGCCGTTCAGCATTGTGCTGAATAAGGGCGACCTGAACATCCCGACGGATGACAAGAACCGCATGCAGGACGGCGAGCAGAACCTCACGCCGCAGCAGCTCAATGCACGAGGCGTGGATCGTGACCTGCGCGTCGATCGGTTCACGGCGTCGACCGACACGGCGTGTGTGCAGATTGATGTGTCGAAGGAATCGCCCTTGAGCTTCCTGCTTCCGACGGCGTCCGACGCGAGCGGCGCGCCGGTGCTGATCTCGGCCGACGGCCAACGGTTCAGTTGCATCGGCTTCGTGTATCGCGACGACGCGATCGGCCGCATCCGGTATTCGCCGAGCCGCCCGATCGATTCCAAGGACACGCTGCCCTCGCTGACGATGAGCCGCTCGGATCAGAAGATGCGGCTGCTGTTCAACGTGACGATCGGCGCACAGATCACGCAGTACGCGATCGGTGACAAGGTGATCGCAACGTTCACGCCGCCGCTGGCGGTGACGGAAGTGCAACGCTGACGCGTTGAAATAGCCAAACTGCCAAATTTGCAAGTTGCCAGATAAGAAGTGGCAGCGTGCGAAGTGGCAGGGTGACGGAGATGTGCGGATCGGCGATTGCTTGGTGTGGCGTGCTGTGGATGCTGATTCCATTCGCTGAGCATCCAGCACTCCCTCGGCCCTTTCCGCTCAGCGGACTCGCAGTGCGACGATGGTGATGTCGTCGCCGCTGAGGCGGACGCCCGCGAACTGGCGGAGCGACCAGATGAGGCGGTCGATGATGTCCTGGGCGGAGGCGTTGGCGTTGATGTTCAGCAGTTCCATGACACCCTTGCGGATGCGAGCTCGACCGAAGGCTTCGCCTTCGAAGTTCAGGGCTTCGCTGAGGCCGTCGGTGTAGAGCAGGAGCACGTCGCCGGTGCGGAGGATGACCTTGCCGACGTCGTAGGTCTGGCCTGCGTCGATACCTACCGCCATGCCGCCCTCGTCCAGCAGCTTGACGCTGAAGCCGCCGGGCGCCGAGTCATCGCGTGAGAACAGCATCGCCGGGTCGTGACCGGCGGCGCAGTACGCCAGCTCCATCGAGCGCGGCTCGATCACACCGCACCACAGTGTCAGGAACTCGCTCTCGAGCGTGTCGCGGACGATCGCTTGATTGAGCTTGCGGATGACCTCTTGCAGGCGCCACTCTTCGCCGGCGAAGGCCCGCAGGCTGGCGCGAGCCGCGGACATGAGGATCGCGGCGGGCACGCCCTTACCGACGACATCGCCGACTGCGAGGCCCAGTTCGCGGTTGGCGCCGCCCTTCTCGAAGATGTCGTAGAAGTCGCCGCCGAGCTGATAGCTGGGGGCGTACTTCGCCGCGAGGTCCAGGCGGTCGTAGCTGGGCATGGTGCGCGGCATCATGCGGCGCTGCACGTCCGCGGCGAGCCGGAGCTGACGCTGAGTGTGTTGGTCCTGCTCGCGAAGCTGACGCAGGCGCTGCAGCGCGACCACCATCGCGGCGTGGTCGGCGATCGACCGCAACAGGTCGCACTCGCCCTTGCTGAACTGGCGCGGCTGGCGTCCGTAGAGGCGCACGAGCCCGGCCGAGCGGCCCTGGTACACGAGGCCGGTGGTGATGAGGCTGCAGAGCTGCTCAGCGCGCGGGCGCGAGGGATCGACAATGCGGTCATCGTGCAGGAGGTCTTCGACGCAGACGACGTCGCCGCGGAGCGCGCTGGAGCGGAGCATGCCGTCGATGCTCAAGGGCGAGCTCTCGGCGAGCCACTCGGGCGAGAGGTTGCGGGTGACGCGATGGCTGAGCTCGCCGGTCTTCTCGTCGATCATCGCGATCGAGCCGGCGTCGCACTTCAGCGCGTCCAGCGCCAGGTCGAGCGCGATCTCCAGCACGCTGTCGGCGTCGTGAGCGCGGGCGAGGGCAGAGCTGAGGCGGTAGAGCGCATCCAGATCGCCGACGCGCTGGCCGAGGGTGATGACGCTTTCGACGGTTTCGACGATCGTGCCAGCCAGAAGGATCACGGCTCGCTCGAGGGCGCGACGTCCGACCGGGTCGTCGCGATCCCAGTCCGCGGGCATGGCGATCGCGCCGATCTGCCCGCGGCTGGATTGCAGCGGGGCCAGGAACAGGTCCATCCGCTCGGGCACCACGCGGTTGATCAGGGCGTACGCGCGGGCCGCGCCGCGTTCCGGCGTGGTCAGGTCCCACAGCTTGCCGCCCTCACGCGGCACGACGACGGAGCCATCGACGTCGCGCAGCCAGATGGGCACGCCCGTGAGACGGGACAGCTCGTCGCACAGCCGGGCGACGGAGCCATCGGTGAGGAACGAGCGAATGGAGACGGGCGCGATGGCGTTCGGATCGGTTGACACGCAAGCAACACTAGCCACCGTTCACACATTGGCAGGATGGGCAAGGGCGGGGGTTGGCCAAGGGGCACAGTCGACGACGCGGCCCCTCGACGAGAGGCGTTCAAGACACCGGCACCCTCCTCGGCTGGCGGACTTGCCACCTCCCCCGGTGGACCGGGGAAGAATGCGGGGAACCGGCGGGTGAATTTTACTTCGGGCTCGCGGCCTCGGGCTTCGGTGATTCCTCTGCGACGTCCCCCGCACGAAGCTCGCGGAGCGCACGCTCCAGCACGCGATCGGTGGCGTTGGTTTCGCTGTTCTGCCGGCGGCGCGAGCGCGGCTGCGCGACTTCGAAGTCCGGCTGCAGCGGGTTGCCCTCCAGACGACGGCCTTTGAGCGAGACGTACTCAGAGTGCGGCACCTTCATGCGGTAGCCGCCCGGGAGGTCTTCGTAGGTGCTGACGAGCACGGCGCCGGCGGTGGGGGTGCCGACGAGGATCGCGCCCTTGAGTTCGACGAGCGTCTGCGCGACGATCTCACTGGCGCTGGCCGAGGCGCCGTTGATGAGCACGGCGATCTGGCCGCGGTAGGGAATGCGCTCGGCGCGAACGACTCGCATCTTGTCTTTCATCCACTCAGCGATGGTCTTGACATCGTTCGGGTCGCCGCCTTCCGAGCGGACGTACGCATCCACGGCTTCCTTGGAGACGCTGGTGCCGATGGGCTGACCGGTGGGCAGAAAGAAGCCCAAGAAGTGGAGCATGTTGCGAACTTCGCCGCCGCCGTTGTCGCGGAGGTCGATGATCATGCGCTTGCGCTTCATAGCGTCGCGGACAACTTTGGCGACGTTGGCGCGGTCGTAGTCAGAGTGGAAGGTGGGGATGCGGACGATGGCGACGTCGTCGGCGTCGAAGGTGACGGCTTCGGGGGTGCGGAAGTTCACCTTGCCACGGGTGATGGGGACGGTGCGCTCTTCGCCGGCCTCGGTGCGGATGGTGACGTTGACGACGCTGCCGCTGGGTCCGCGCAGGACGCGGGTATCGTCAAGTTCCTGGCCGTCGGCGGCGATGATGATCTCACCGGCCTTCAGCCCGGCGCGCTCGGCGGGCGAGCCCTTGAGCACATCAAGGATGCGGCGCTCGCGACCCATCTCGGCAAAGCGCACGCCAATGCCAGTGAACTCCGACCCGCGGCTCGCTTCGGCGGCGGCGGGTGAGAGCAGGTCGAGGTGGCTGATGCCGAACTCGTTGAGCACGCGATTGACGGTGGCAGTGAACGCCGGAACGGTCTTGGCTTCGTCCAGGCGCGTCTTGAAGCGGGCGACATGGTCGGGCCACTTGTCAAAGTCCACGCCCGACGCGAACGCCTCTTGACGGACCAGGCGCTCGGCCTGATCGAGGATCGCACGCTTGTCCTCTGGCGAGATGACCTGTGCGCTGGCGCTGTGAACGAAGATCACCAGCGCCAGCATGACGCCGAGGATCTTTGACGTGAGTGAGCCGAGGCTCCGGCCTCGGAGAGGCCAGGCCACCAGAGAAAAGCCGGCGAAGGCTTTGGAGAACATCGAACGTTCAGTCGTATCCACCCGCGCTCCTTCGGCACGAGCCGTGAAAATCTGCCCAGTTGTATACTTTGTCAACGGGCAGTTGGTTGTGGCATTGCTCTTTGATTCTTGAAGTTCGGAGGTCGTTTCGGGGCGGATGCCGATTGGCGGGTTTGCCGCCTCTGGATGGGCTTGGCGGGCTTTGGCGTGGGGGCGTGGGGTGCGTTGGTGTGGGGGGCGGTACCATCCGGGCATGAACGTCTTGGTCACCGGAGGTGCGGGATATATCGGCTCGCACGCGGCCCTGGCCCTGCTCCGGGCCGGGCATCGAGTGCTCATCATTGATGACCTGTCGCGCGGACGGCTCGGAGCGGTGGAGGCCATCCGCGGCGCTCTCGGACCTGACAGCGCGGCGCGACTGACATTCTTGAAGGCAGACGTCGCCGACCTTGCGACGGTCACGCGTGCGATGCGTGAGCACGCGATCGATACCGTGCTGCACTTCGCGGCCCTGGCGTACGTCGGCGAGAGCGTGCTTGAGCCGCTGCGCTACTACCGCACCAATGTCGGTGGATCGATCGCGCTCATCGAGGCGTCGATCCAGGCCGGGGTTCGGCGATTCGTGTTCTCATCCACCACCGCGACCTACGGCGAGCCCCTGCCGGGGCAAGTGCCCATTCGCGAGAGCCACCCGCAGAGCCCGATCAATCCCTACGGCGCGAGCAAACTGGCGGTCGAGCGGATTCTGCACGACGTCGGCGAGAGCCAGCGGCGCGCGGGCAGTGCGACGCCGCTGGCGTTCGCGTGCCTGCGGTACTTCAACGTCGCCGGCTGCGATCGCGCGGGGATTCTCGGCGAGGACCACACGCCGGAGACGCACCTGATCCCGCTGGCGCTCGGGTGCGTGCTCAAGCGCCAGCCGTCGATCGATAACACGCTGACGATCTACGGGCGCGACTACCCCACGCCCGACGGCACCTGCATCCGCGATTACATCCACGTTGACGATCTCGTGGACGCGCACCTCCGTGTGCTCAACGCGCTGAGCCCGGGTGACGCACGGGTCTACAACCTCGGGCTCGGTCGTGGCGTCAGCGTGCAGGAAATCCTCTCAGCCATCAAGCGTGTGACCGGCGAGGCGGTGCGGTGTGTGGACGGGCCACGCCGCGCGGGTGACCCCGCGGTGCTGTTTGCAGACCCAACAAAGATCAAACAAGAGCTCGGTTGGGTGGCCCGCGTCCAGTCGCTGGATGAGATCATTTCATCGGCGTGGGTCTGGATGCAGCGGCATCCCGGTGGGTACGGCGGCTGAAGAAGCAGAATGTGGGTTGTCGAATCGCGGTTTGGCGAGGGTGCGAATGGCCAGAAGGATGCCGCGCAGGAGCGGTGTCCCGGTATACTCAAGCTCCCGGATTCACGATCTATGCAGTATTACCGGCTCAACGCGAGTGACATTTTCAGCGCCGCAGGCGTGCTTGCGACGGCTGCGGTCGCGTTGGTGTTTACGTCATCGGCGCGGGCGGAGTTGCCGCCGCGGGCGGTGGGCGTGCCGGCGCCGGTGCTGATGCCGGCCGAGGGCGCGGCGCAGGCGGGTGTGGTGGCGCGTGACATGGCGGCGGTGGTGGCGGATCTGGGCAGCGCCGAGTACGCGACGCGGGATCGGGCTTCGAGCGAGCTACTGAGTCGCGCGGATGTGACGCTCACGTCGCTGACGGCAATGCTGAAGCAGCCGGGTCTTTCGACGGAGGCGAAATCGCGTCTGCTCGCGGCGGCGAAAGAGATCTTCCAGCGCACGCCGCGCGGTGCGTTGGGTGTGCAGTTTGGCGCGGGGCAGGTGATCGGCGGCCGGTTGACGACGGGGCTGACGATCTCGCGGCTGATCCCGGGGTTCCCGAGTTCCAAGTCGCTGCGTGTCGGCGACGAGATCATCGCGGTGAACGGGGTCACGGTGCTCTCGACGTCGACATTCAATCCGGATATGACGGCACTGCGACCGCATGTGATCGCACGCGATCCGGGATCGGTCGTGCGCGTGACGGTGCAGCGCCCGGTCGGGGAAGTTGTGCCGAACGGGCAGATTGCTCGAGACGTCCAGGCCGAGACGCTGACGGTGGATGTCGAGCTCGGATCGTTTGACAGCCTGCAGCGGAACAACGTGCAGGGTGGAGATTTCTTGTCCGCTGGCCAACTCTCGCTGGCATGGACGATTCGCCAGGCTGACGTGCTCGGGGATGTGCCGGTGATGGGCGGTGATCTGACCATCACACAATCGCCGCCGAGAAACTCGGTGTCCGAGACGCTGGGGCCGCTGATCGTGATGGGCGGCGAGGCGAACGAGGGTCGCCCCAGCGAGCGCGATCCGCGATTTGATCTGGCGCAAGGGCGCGACGGGCGGCAGTTCGGCAACTTCGGCTTCGATGGCGGACGCGGGTTTGCGGGGGGTGCGAATGGTCGGCAAGGTCGCTGGCAGGTGCAGGTGATTGATCCGGACCTGGGCCCGCGGATCGTGCCGCTGCCGATCCCCGAGCTGAAGCTGGATCCGGGCAATGAGGAAGCGCGGGCCGTGCTGACGGATCAGATGCGCAAGCAAACGGTTCGAACGCAGATTGCGGCGATGACCTCAGCGCGCGACAGCCAGACGGCGCTGATTCGTGAGCTGAAGCGTGCGATCGACGAGCTTGCCGGGGAACCCGAGGGCGAACTGGTCGTGAAAGAGCTGAAGGCGCAGATCGGGGCGATCAACCAGCAGGTGGACCAGCTTGAAGCGGAGCTCAAGCGTTTGCGGCGTGAAGCTGGCGCTGAGAACAAGGTCCCGTAACCCGTGCGTTGTTTCCAGCAGATTTGCGGATCCACCCACACCGGTGGGATGGTTATTTGTTACAGACACTCCAGAGCGCCCCGCCGCGCGTGACCGGTTCCCTGCATCGGTGGATTCCACGGACATTCCATGGTGGTCGATGATTTCTCTCGCGGGACGGTGCGATTGTTCACCATGAAGGCGCTCTCATGCGCATTCAGAAGGACCGTCGCCGATGGGATCGCGAACGAACATCTCTGCACTGTTAGCCCTCGCGGCAGTGCCGTTGGTGCTCGGCGTGCTGGTCGCGTGCGATGTTTCGCCGCGCGTGATGGGTGGGGTGCTGATCGCGTTTACGCTTGCGTTCGTGGTGGTTGCGGTGGTGCGTGCAAGCGGTCAAAGTCCGGACGACGACGAGACTCAGGCGTTTGACGCCGGGACGGACGGCCGGGTGGCAGGGGTGCAGGCTGACATCGAGCCGACGACGCTGTCCACGAGCGTTGACCTGCTGCGGCTGAAGACGCTGCAGGATGCGCTGATGGAGCAGAACGCGCGGATGCACATCGCGGTGCGTGCAGCGGGTGCTGGCGTGTGGGACTGGAACCTGATCAGCGGGAAGATCCAGTGGAGCGATTTGGCCTTGGAGATCTTCGGGATAGAGCCGGGGACGGTGATCTCGCCGGACGTCTGGCGTTCAAGCGTGCTCGAGGATGATCTGCCGCTGGCCGAAACGCTGATGCAGGAAGCGATCGAGTCGGGCTCGCAGTTTGACGTGAGCTTCCGGATCCGTCGGAGGGGCGAGATCCGCTGGGTGCAGGTACACGCGACGGTCATTCGGAATGAATCGCGGTATGCGGTGCGTGTCGTCGGCGTGTATATCGACATCACCTCGCGCGTCGCGTCTGACGACCATCGGCGTGAGATCGCACGTCGGCTTCAGAAAGTCGCTCAGCATCTGCCGGGGTTTGTGTTCCAGTTCCGCTTGAGCCCGGACGGCGCATCGTCGTTTCCATACGCCAGCGCCGGTATTCAGGACACCTACGGCTGCACGCCCGCGCAGGCCGCGGCCGACGCGTCGCGGATCTTTGAGATCATCCATCCCAGCGATCTAGGCAAGTTCCACTCGGCGATTCGCGAGTCTGCGGCGAAGCTCAGCCCGTGGAAACTGGAGTATCGCGTCAAGACCAGCGATGGCGGGTATCGCTGGCTGATGGGCAGCTCGGTTCCCGAGCGTGAGGCCGACGGCGGCACGCTGTGGCACGGCTTCATCACGGACATCACCGAGTCGCGTCAGCGTCAGGAGGAGCTGGCGCACGCGCGGGAGGCGGCCGACGCCGCGAGCAAGGCCAAGAGCGAGTTCCTGGCGAACATGTCGCACGAGCTGCGAACGCCGATGACGGCGATCCTGGGCTTTGTGGATCTGCTGGACGACGCGAGCACGAACGCGACGACGCGCTCGGAGTACGTATACACGATCAAGCGTAACAGCGAGCACCTGATCACGGTCATCAACGACATCCTGGACCTTTCCAAGATCGAGGCGGGCAAGATGGTCATCGAGCCGACGAACGTAGACCCGGTGAAGATCACGTCGGACGTGTGCTCGATCATGGGCTTCCGAGCGTCGAGCAAGAAAATTGATCTGACGCTGGATTACGACAGCCCGCTGCCGCGAACGATCCGCACCGACGGGCTGAGGCTGCGGCAGATCCTGATCAACCTCATCGGCAACGCGGTGAAGTTCACCGATGTCGGGTCGGTGCGCGTGCGGATCAGCTTCGAACAGGTGGAGAATACGCCGAACACGCTCACGATCTCGGTGCAGGACACCGGCATCGGTATCGCGGCGAATGTACTCCCCACGCTGTTCACGGCCTTCCAGCAGGCCGACAGCTCCACGACGCGGCGATTCGGCGGGACCGGCTTGGGCCTGCAGATCAGCAAGCGGCTCGCGGAGATGCTCGGCGGCAACATCAGTGTGACCTCCACCGCCGGCGAGGGGAGCGAGTTCTGTCTTTCGCTGCCGCTGACGGAACTGGAATGCTCGAATGTGGTTAGGCGGCTGCCGGGGCGGCCGGATTCGCAGTGGCCCGCGCCGCCGTTGAAGGCGACGGAGGTGACGGACGTTGTCGCCACCGTCGAAACGGTCGGTGCGGAAAGCTTAAAGACGACGGCGGAGCCTCCGCTCAAGGGCCGGCGGGTCCTGCTGGCGGAGGACGGGCTGGACAATCAGCGGTTGATCTCGTTCCATCTGCGCAAGGCTGGCGCTGAAGTGCGGATCGCAGGCAACGGGCTGGCGGCGATGGAAGCGTTGAACGAGACCGGCACGCCATCGGCGCCGGGCTTTGATCTGGTGGTCATGGACATGCAGATGCCTGAGCTGGACGGATACGGTGCGACGCGCCGCCTGCGCCACGAGCAGTGGCGGCTGCCGGTGATCGCGCTGACGGCGCACGCGATGCAGGGCGACCGCGACAAGTGCCTCGCGGCGGGTTGCGATGAGTACACCACCAAGCCGATCGATCGCGCGACGCTGATTTCCATGTGCGCGACGCTGATCCAGACATTTGAGCGGGCCATCGTGCCGGGCGCGGCGAGCATCGCCGGCGCTGAAGAGGTCGCGCAGGCGAGCTGAAACCCGACGCGGCTGGGGAACTTTCGGACCCGGAGTGCGTACTCACGCTGCCCGGTGTCCGATACTCTTTGGCGGCGGTGCCGCGCGGACTCGACCATGCGAACAAGGGCTGACCATCTTGGCGCTTTGCTCTTCGTGCTGCTGATCGCGGGCGTGGGTTCGTCTGAGATCCGTGCTGGGTCTGCCGAGCCCGCCGAGCAGCGCCCGGCGGCCATGCCCGAAGTGAAGCCGCCACCGAGTGCTCCCAAGGAAGACCCCGCGAAGCCGCTGGTACCGATGCCTGATGAGCGTCCGACCGCGCCGACTGGTCGGACGCATGCGACGACGCCCGCGGCGATCATTCCGCCTGCGACAGTTGCCGCAACGCGAGCGCCCGTCACGATGCCCGATCGCTCGCAGACGCACCTGCGGATCTCGGATCTGCGCCGGGTGAAGCCGGGCACGGGCGATGTGTCGCCGCTGGATGCGAAGCTGGACGTGCGCGACAACGACCTGCGCATCCCGAACAACTTCGGCGGGGTGTACCAAATCCCGGCCGATGCGCCGACGCAATACGCCGGGTGGTTCGTGCGCATTTCCGGCGGCGTGTGGGCGGTGTTCCCGCAGTCCACGTATCGGCGAACGAAGAAGGGCGTGACGGAGACGGTGCCGCCGGGAACGCAGTACTTCGTGGGCGGGATTCCGATTGATCCGATGCGCGTCGCGTCGCGAGTGGGTGTCGGCGGCGGCGGACCGGAGCGACAGGATGAGCGCGAGGACAGCGCGGTGGTGAGTGTTCCGATGGAGGGAAGCCTGCCGCTGATCTTGCGGGCGGAGTCGAACATGGTCGCGGACGATGCCGGGCCCGATGTGAACGCGGTGGTCGTGAGCGGCGGGGACCTGGAGTCCTCGCGAGCGGCGTGGAGCCAGGGCACCGAGCGGTGGATCAGCGACACGGGCTATCGGTCGCGCCGCTTGAGTGAACTCTTGGGCAAGACGCTGCGCCCTTCGGGGTTCTCGGGCGGTGCGAAGCCCGAGTGAGGCTCGGGTGCGGGCGGTGGTGAACTTGCGAGCGGAGTGGGTCGATGGACGGTGGGCACGCGTGCCGCGCGCTCAGGGGCTGTCATCTGCGACATCACGCCGCCAAGGTCGTCCGCGATTCGAGCCCTCAAAGTGCTTCGGGAACTCGCGCTCCGGGTGCGGGCGGATCGGGAATCCTGGTCGCGGTGTGCGCATCGCTGCGTGAGCACACGGCCCGGGCGTGGTGGGCCGAGCTTGCGAGCCACTGGCCGGTGTGCAACCAGACTCCCGGTCGCGTGAACGCGTGCACGATTGATGACGTGGTGGAGCGGGCGAGCACGCCCGATGAGCTGCGCGAGGCGGGCGCGGTGCTGATCGTCGCTTCGGCAAGCACGGCGCGCCCGACGCTCTTGCGCTGCGTGAACGCGGTGCGCGAGGCCGGGAGGCCGGGTGTGGTGGTGCTGGCGACGCACGACGCGGCGTTGATCGAACGGCTGGGCGGAGCCGCGAACGCGCGCGGGGCTCATGGTGCGGGCCACGCGGGGATTGTCGTGTTGGTGGGCGAGCCGGACGTGCAGGCGGTGTGCGGCGTGCTGGCCGGGATGTGCTCTCTCGCGGAGCCGCTCCGCAGGCTTGAGCAGGAAGTGGAGCTGGCGACCGCGACGCAGCAGAGCGCTCGGCGTTGGATCCGGCGCGTGGATGACGAGCTACACCTGGCGGCGAAAATGCAGCGAGAGCTGTTGCCGACGCAGATGCCGTCGCTTGGGTGCTTCACGTCCGCGGCGCTGTTCAAGCCGCTGTGGCATGTGTCGGGCGATGTGTATCGCGCCTGGCGGCTGGACGAAACGCACATGGGCTTCATGATCGCCGACGCGATGGGCCACGGCGTGCGTGCCGCGATGGCAACGATGATCCTGGCTCACGAACTGGTGCTGAAGGACACAACGAATCACGGGTATCGGCTGGTGCCACCGGGCGAGGCGTTGGCGCGATTGAACGAGCAGATGATCGCGCACCCGTCGGAGGCGATGCGGTTCGCGTCGGCGATGTGCGGGATCGCGGACTGCGCGACGGGCGAGGTACATCTGGCGGCGGCGGGGCACCCGCACCCGCTGCTGGCGTCGCAGGATGGCAGCGTGGTGAAGTTTGAGCTTGACGGGCCGGTGCTCGGGGTGTTTGACGGCGCGGAGTTCGCGCAGAGCACGGTGCGGCTGTTGCCCGGACAGATGCTGGTGATGTACACCGACGGCGCGGAGGACGCGCTGCCGACGCCGCCGCGGGTCGATGGCGTGCGGCTGAGCGTTGACAAGTGCGAGCTGATGTGTCATGCGCTGGCGCAGTGCCTGCGTGACAACGTCGGCATGAGCACGCACGAGCGGTTGCTGGCGTTCGGCGCGATGCTGGACTCGCTGGATGGCTCGTTGCATCGTGCGGACGATGTGACGTTGCTGGCGATCCAGCGCCGGCCTGACAACGCTGACGCGGCCTAATCGTTGAGCAAATCTGGGCGGCGGGCGCGGGTGCGCTCGAGACGCTGGGTGAGTCGCCAGCGTTCGACGGCCTCGTGATTGCCCGAGAGCAGGACGTCCGGAACTTCACGCCCGCGCCAGACGCGGGGCTTGGTGTAGTGCGGACAGTCCAGCAGGCGGGTGTTGTCGGGGAGCTCGATGCGGTCGCGCTTGGGCGTTTGCGGGCCGCCGCGGAAGCTGGTGGCGACGCCGAAGGAGTCTTGTTGCGCTGAGAGCTCATCACCGAGCGAGCCGGGGATGAGGCGCGCGATGGCGTCGATGAGGACGAGGGCGGCGAGTTCGCCGCCGCTGAGAACAAAGTCGCCGAGGGAGAGCTCGCGGGGGGCGAGCTCTTCGATCACGCGTTCGTCGATGCCTTCGTAATGACCGGCGATGATGAGCAGGCGTGGCGATGTCGCGAGGGCTTCGACGATCGGCTGCGTGAGTCGCTCGCCCTGCGGGGTCATGAGCAGGCGCGTCGCGGGGCGCGGGTCCAGGGCTTCAACGCCGAGCACGGCGTCGTAGACCGGTTGGCAGGCCATGACCATTCCGGGGCCGCCGCCGAAGGGGCGGTCGTCGGTTTTCTGGTGCTTGTCGGTGGTGAAGGAGCGGATGTCGGTGGCGTGCCAGTCGATGAGGCCGGCGGCGCGGGCGCGGGCGGGCATGCTGGAGTTGAGAGCCGCGCCGGGGCAGGCGGGATCGAACATCGCGGGGAAGGTGGTCAGGATGTCGATGCGGAGGGGCATGGGGAGGCGTGAGGCGTGAGGCTTCAGGCTTGAGACGTGAGGGTCAGAAGACTTTTCAACGAAGGGGTGGAAGGAAAGGAAGGAGCTGAAGCGAGACTCGAGCCTTCCACCTCAAGTTGCCCTTTCGTGTCCCTGTCTTCAAGCACGGAGGGCTGGTGGAATGTAGCCGGAGGTGGAGCGAGTCTTCGAGCGCAACCTCCGGAAAGCATGGGCTTGCACGGCCGCACCCCGGCGGGGTGCAGGAAGAAACTCGCGGAGCCCTGCGTCGCCGGGCGCTCCGGCGCGGTGGGAGGTCCGCTTCAGTGTGCCAGCGGGGGCAAAAACAAACAAGCCCGCCGAGGGGGCGGGCCTGCGATTGGATCGTGGGGGAGGCCCGGGCCGAATCAGGCCTTGCCTTCTTCCTTCTTCTTGGGCTGAGCGGCGATGGCGGCGCGCTTCTCAGCGCCCTTCTTGGAGGCTTCGGCGCGCTCGGCGACCTGGGCCTTCCAGGCGTCCTGGTTCAGGACGTTGTTCTTGGCGAGCATGTCGCGAACGGTGTCCGAGGGCTGAGCGCCGACGCTGAGCCAGTGCTTGATGCGTTCGATGTTGAGCTCGATGTCCTTCTCGCCCTTGGCAGCGACCGGGTTGTACCAGCCGAGGCTCTCGAGAACGACGCCGTCACGCTTGACGCGGCTGTCCACGGCGGAAATGCGATAGAACGGACGGTGCGGACGACCAATGCGGCTCATGCGAATACGGACCACGCGAGATCTCCAATCAGGGTGCCCAAGGCCGGAACGGTCCGGCGGTTGGTTCAGGGCCGGAATACTAGACGGGGTCGGGGCTTGGGTCGAGGGGAGGGGGGAGGGAAGTGGCAGAGTCGCGGGGTGGGGCAGAGTGGCAGAGCGGGGAAAAGCAGCAAATCAGCAAATCAGCACACCAGCAAAGCAGCAAAGTTGGAACAGCAAGATCACTGAGTATGCCGCGGTTTCGATGGCTCGCCGCGCTGCGTTTATTTGCTGCTTTGCTGTTGTGCTGATTTGCTGGTTTGGCCGCTCCGGGCCGCGATTCGCGCGGCGATGTCCTCGGCAAGGCCAGCGTCCTCCGCCGCCGTCATTTCGCTGCGTGGCTGAATGTCCTTCGCAACCAGTTCGGGGTCCGTGTGGCGTGAGCCGAGACGAACGGACGTGCTCGACGGCCGCCAGCCGGGGTAGTACGTCCGCTGGATGAAGACGCGCACGCGCATGTCGGTCGCGATGTTGCCCTCGGTGAGGTCGATCCGCGACGGGTCGGTCGCGCTCGCGGTGTTGGTCGGGCGGAACTCGACGCGCACGACGCGGTCCAGCCGGTCAAGGACGTCCTGGGCGGTGCGAACCACGCCGGCACGCGGGCGCGTGGTCAGCACGCCGGCGCGAGCGTCCACACGGTCCAGCACCCAGCCGGATTCGAGCAGCTCGTCACGCGCCGCTTGGAAGCGAGTGGTGTACGCGGAGGCGGTGAGCGGTTGAGTCGACGACGCGGCCTCTGGCGCAGTTGCGCAGCCCGAGAGCGGGATCAGCGCGAGGCCGATGAGCGCGGCGACGGAGCGCAGGGTCGTGCAATTGCGGCGGGTCATGGGGACGAGTGTACCGATGAGATCGTCGTCGCGGCGCTGTTTCGAACTTCTGTCAGTGTGGCGCGCGTTACCAGCTGGGCGCTCACGACTTCGTCGGCGTCGCTTCAACGACCTTGGCCTCGTGGCCCGCGTCGGTCAGCGCTTTGCAGAGGCCCGCGGCGTCCGGGGCGTTCTTTGCGTCGACGGTCACGGTCACGCGCTTGGTCTCGAGCGCGACGCTGACCTCGACCACGCCCGGCACGGCCATCAGCGCTTCGCGAACGTCGTTGGCGCAGCCGTTGCACACCATGTCGTCAACCTGGAGCGCGAGGTCAACGGTTGATTCCGGCTTGGCGCGTGGCGTGACGGGCTCCACCAGCGTCGGTCCGCGTGAGCTGCTGGCGGATTCAGTTTGGACGCGCTCGCATGCGCACAGCGAGAGCACTGTGGTGGCAAGACTCACCAAGACGAAGATACGGACGCTGCTCATGGAGACCTTTCGCAATCCTGACACGCGGACGTTGGATCAACGCATCTTCGTCGGCAAAACGCTGGTGCATCAGTGCTCACACCGCGTTCGCGGTCCGCACGACTTCGATGCTCGAGTACTGATCGAGATTCAGGTAGACGATCTCGCCGTCGGCCTTCTTGAGGATGAGCCGCTCGAGCCAGAGCTTGTCGTCCTTGGCGTGGGCGTACCACGAGCCGGTCTTCATCTGGTCAAACTTGACGACCTCGCCCTCGACCTCGGCCATCATCGGGCCGCCGCCGAGCGGCTGGCGGGCCACCTGCTGCGTCACGCGCACGCGATCACCGACGGAGAGCTTGGTCGTCATCATGCCGCCAGTTTATGCGCCGCGAATCGCATCCGCACGCCGACGCGCCCGGCGTCTTTTCAGGTGCCCGGTGCCCGATCCCCAGTGCCTAGTCTCCCTGATGCTTCCGCTTGCAGGCACCATCTCTGGCCGCGTGATCTCGGCGACGCCCGTTTCGATTCACGGCGATCGCTACCTCGACCTGCTCGTGCAAACGCCCGAGCAAGTGGCCACCGATCAAGCCACTCGCTTGCGCGTCGCGGCCCACGCCGTCGCCGCGGGCGAGACCCTCGTGCCGGGCCACGCCGTCCGCGTCACGTTCCTGATGCAACAGGTGACGCGTGTGGAAGTCGTCCACGACGAAGCGACGCCAAGTTGATGGAGTCGGTTTTCCTGCACCTCTTCGGGTTGCGAACGGTTCGCGGGCGCTCTGTCTACGGGTTGCGCTCGAAGACTCGCTTCACCCCGTGGCTCCATCCCGGCAGCCCCCCGGGCTGCAAGACACAAAGCCCGCGCGACGGCCTGAGATCGCGAGCTTTGCGCCTCACGCCTTCCCAGCGATCACCCGCGCCGCGTCGTCCAGGATTTGCGTCGCGGTCTCCTGCGTCGGTGCCTCGGCGATCAACCGCATGATCGGCTCGGTGTTGCTCGCGCGAACGTGCAGCCATGCGCGCTGGCGGTCAAAGTCCACGCGCACGCCGTCTTGCCGGTCGATGCGCTCGCTTGAGTAGGCCTTGGCGATCGCTTCGCCGGCGCGCTTGGCGTCTGCCTGGTCCTTGAGATCGACCTTGCGCTTGGTGATCGCGTACGCCGGGACGGTCTTGACGATCTCGCTTAGCGGCTTCTTCATCGTCGCCATCAGGCCCAGCACCAGGCCCATCGCGCCGAGCGAATCGCGGATGTACGTCACGCGCGGCCAGATCACCCCGCCGTTGCCCTCGCCGCCCAGCGGGCACTTCAACGACTTCATCAACTCCACGACGTTCGCCTCGCCCACCGCTGATCGCTGCACGCGGCAGCCGTACATCGCCGCGACGTCTTCGATCATGCGGCTGGTCGAGAGATTGACCACGAGCGTCTGGCCTTTCTTGAGCCCGCCGGCTTCGCCCAGTGCCATGGTCGCGAGCACGAGGGTGTATTCCTCGCCGATATAGGAGCCGCGCTCGTCGATGACCGCGAGGCGGTCAGCGTCGGGGTCCTGCGCGAAGCCGACGTCGGCACCGGCCTTTTTGACCGCCTTGCTGAGGCTCACGAGATTTTCGCGCGTCGGCTCGGGCGTGTGGGGGAAGAGGCCCGAGTCGTCGTCACCCAGCGTGACCACGCGGCTTCCGCCGGCGCTGAGCCAGCTCGGCGAGATCACGCGCCCCGCGCCGTTCACGCAGTCCAGCAGGACTTTGAACTTCCGCTTCTTGATCGGCGTCGCGAAGCCGAGCTCGGCGATTGCCTCCGCGGCGCGTGAGGCGTGAAGGAAGCCGCCTTCTTTCGGAGCCTCTTCAAGCTCGCCGACGTCTTCCCAAGTCACGAGCGTGTCATCGGTGCCGCTGGCTTCGTCGGCGCGGAAGGCGTTGATGACGCGGTCGGCGGTGACCTTGGCCGGGGCGCAGGCGGAAGAGCCGAAGAGGCCGCTGTTCTTGCCGCGGGCGCGCAGGATGAACTTCAGCCCGTTCCACTGCTGCGGGTTGTGGCTGGCGGTCAAGACGATCCCGGCGTCGGCATCGAGCGCGTCGACGCTCACGGCGCACGACGGGGTCATCGCGACGCCGATGTCGACGACGTCACAGCCGCTGGCCAGAAGGCCGGCTCGGGCGGCGTCGCGGACCATGTGGCCGCCGGCGCGCCCGTCTCGCGCGACGACCACCAGCGGGCGGCGCTTGCTCTTGGCGGCCTTGCCGCCGGATTGCTCATCGCGCAAGAATCGCCCGATTGTGGCGGCGAATCGCGACACCGTCCGCGGCGTCAGCGTCGTTCCCACCACGCCACGACACCCGCTCACGCTCAACATCAGTACATCCGCCATGCGCGATCTCCGATCAAAGGTGCGAAGACTAGGGGCGCGGGGCGGAGTGTGGCCGTCCGCGTGCGCCGGACTGAAGTCGAGCTCCCATCGTGTCGATGAATCGCCACATGAGGCCTCAGGACGACAGTGCGCGCAGTGAAGACCCGACGCGCCCGCTCGGCTCGCCGCGGATTGTTCCTATCGGGCAACAGCGGGTGCCGCATTCCTCACACGCGCGGCAGATTCGCGCCGAGGCCGGCAGCATCAGCGACCGCCTCACCGCCCTGATCCACGAACTCTCAAGCCTGCTCGACGGCACCCTTCGGCACGTCTCATTGATGACCGGGGCGCTGACGCGCACCGCGATCGAGCCGGCGCAGGAGCACGATCTTGAGCGCCGGCTGAAGATCATTCGTGCTGCGCTGGAGCAGATGACGGTGTGCGTGGACCACGCGGCGGGTCGCGACAAGCGGGCGTGGTTGACGCCCGGGACGGTGAATGAGGCGGTGGGCTCGGCGATCGCGATCGCTGAGCCGCTGGCGACCGAGCAACGAGTGGAGATCACTGCGGTGATGGATGAAGCCGCGGGGCGGGCCCCGGCGATGTGCGTGTACACCGTGGTGCTGAACGGGGTGCGCAACGCGATCGAGGCGATTGGCGAGCGCCCCGGCGAGCGCGGCGTTTCCGTGGGCCAGGTCGAGGTGCGCGTGGACGACGCCCCGATGGGCGGCCGCCCGGGGGTGCGCATCGCGATTACGGATAACGGACCCGGTGTGTCCGCCGCGGCCCTGCGGCTTGGCGCGGGGTCGCCCGGCGCGACGACCAAGCGCGGGCACCTGGGCGTCGGGCTTGCGCTGGTACGCGAACTTGTCGAACAACGGCGCGGCTGGATTGACCTTGGCAACCGCATTGACTCCCCCGGCGCGGCGCTCACGGTGTGGCTGCCGATCGAGGCGGAGACGGTGACCCCGTGGCCTGTGTTCGCCGCCATCACGCCTCCGCCCCACGCGAGCCCGCCCGAACCCCCGAGCACGACATGAGCGCTTTGAAACTGAACAACGCGTCCGAGAGCGTGCATCGCGTCCTTGTGGTTGACGATGACCCGATCGTCGCCGAGTCACTCGCGGAGTTCCTGCGCGCTGAGCGATGCGACGTCACCACGGCCCTTGATGGCGAGGAAGCCCTGATGGCTATCGCCGCGGCGGAGAAGGGCGAGAACGCCAGCACGCCAGCGCGTCCGTTCGAGGTGATCATCTCCGACGTCGCGATGCCCAAACTCGACGGGCTGGAGCTGCTCAAGCGTGTCGTCAACGACCATCCCGGCACCGCGATGCTGATGCTCACGGGGTATGGCACGATTGAGAACGCCGTGCGTGCAGTGCGCATGGGCGCGACGGACTTTCTCACCAAGCCCGTGGTCGATAGCGAGCTGCGCATCGCGCTCGAGCGAGCCCTGCGGCAGGCGGCGCTGCAAGCGGAGAACCGCGAGCTGCGCCAGCAACTGGACGTGCGGTTCGGGCTGGACTCGATCATCGGTGCCGACCCGCGGATGCTCAAGACGTACGACCTGATCGAGGCGGTGGCGCCGACCAAGACCACGGTGCTCATGACCGGCGAAAGCGGCACCGGCAAGAGCCTGATCGCGCACGCGATCCACCATCGCTCGCCCCGCCGCAGCAAGCCATTTGTCGAGCTCGCCTGCGGCAGCATTCCCGAGACGCTGCTGGAGAGCGAGCTCTTCGGTCACGTCAAGGGCAGCTTCACCGGCGCGCACGCGGACAAGACCGGCAAGTTCCTCGCCGCCAGCGGCGGGACGATCTTTCTGGACGAGATCAACAGCGCCAGCCCCGGCATGCAGCTCAAGCTCCTGCGCGTCTTGCAAGAGCGCAAGTTCGAGCCCGTGGGCAGCAACGAGACGGTGGAGGTGGATTGCCGCGTGATCCTCGCGAGCAATCAGGCGCTGGAGGATCTCGTCGCCGCTGGCCGCTTTCGTCAGGATCTGTACTACCGCATCAACGTCGTGAAGATCGAGCTGCCGCCGCTGCGCGAGCGTGTGAGCGATATCGCGATGCTGGTCGAGCATTTCCTTCGCCATCACTCCGCGTCGATCGGGCGCGTGGTCACGGGCGTTGACACGCAGGCGATGGACGCGCTGCGGCGGTATCCGTTCCCGGGCAACGTCCGCGAGCTGGGCAACATCATCGAGCGAGCGGTGGTGCTGAGCCGGCGCCCGACGATCACGCTGGAGGATCTGCCGCCGCACGTTGTGACGGGCTCGCCGGTCGCGACGGCGCCGATGTGGTCGCCGGGTGTGATGACTGCGCCAGGTCAGCCGAGCGAACTGGGTGAACTCACGCCGTCGCACGCCTATTCGCAGCCGCAAAGCCAGCCGCGGCCGCAACCGCAACCCGGCGGCCCGTTTCCGCATGCGCAAACGCAGGTCGCCCCGTCCGCGGCGGGCGTGGCTTCCAGCGTGCAATCGCTTGAAGATGCCATGCGAGAGCCCGAGCGCCGCATCATTCTCGAAGCCTTGAAAGCCAGTGGCTACAACCGCATGAAAGCCGCGGAGCGCCTGGGCATCAACCGCACGACGCTCTACAAGAAAATGCGACAGCTCAACATCGACCCCGGCAAGGAAGCCGCCAACGGCGTGAGTGAGCCCTGAGCGCGAGCCCAAGGCTCATCCTCAGACCTGAAGCTGCGGGCGGCCGGTCTCGGGCCAGTCGATGTGGAAGAACTTGCCGCGGGGTTGGTCGACGCGCTCGTAGGTGTGTGCGCCGAAGTAATCGCGCTGAGCTTGTAGCAGGTTCGCCGGCAGGCGGGCGCTGCGGTACGAATCGAAGTAGCTCAGGGCGCTGGCGAACGCTGGCACCGGCACGCCGTCAACCGCGGCCCGCGCGACCACCGCACGCCAGTTGGCCTGGTTCTCCTGAATCACGCCCGCGAAGTACGGGTCCAGCAGAAGGTTAGAGAGGTCGGCCTTGCGCTGGTAGGCCTCGAAGATCTTCTGCAAGAAGCGGGCACGGATGATGCAGCCGCCGCGGAAGATCATAGAGATTTCGCCGAGCTTGAGGTTCCACGAGTTCGCCTTGCTGGCGGCGGCCATGAGCGCGAAGCCCTGGGCATAGGAGCAGATCTTGCTGCAATAGAGCGCGTCGCGAACGCACTGCACCCAGTTCTTCTGCGTGTTGCCGTGGTCGTGATGGTGGGGCGCCGGGGGCTTCAGGATCGAGCTCGCCAGGACGCGCTCGTCCTTGTTGGCGCTCATGGTGCGGGCGAAGACCGCCTCGGCCATGGTCGGGGCGGCGACGCCAAGGTCCAGCGCGCTGTTGATCGTCCACTTGCCGGTGCCTTTCTGGCCCGCGGCGTCGAGCACCACATCCACGAAGTCCTTCCCCGTCACCGGGTCCTTCTGTTTCAGGATGTCGGCGGTGATCTCGATGAGGAAGCTGTCCAGGTCGCCGCTGTTCCAGTCGGTGAACACGGCGCTCATGTCGGCGTTGCTCATGCCGAGGCAGTCGCGCATGAAGTGATACGCCTCGCAGATGAGCTGCATGTCGCCGTATTCGATGCCGTTGTGTACCATCTTGACGTAGTGGCCGGCGCCGCCGGGGCCGATGTACGTGGTGCAGGGGATGCCGCCAGTGACGGGCTTGCCGGGGACGGCGCCGTTGATCGGCTTGCCGGTTTTCTCGTCCACCTTCGCCGCGATCGCGGTCCAGACGGGTTCGAGGTGTTTCCAGGCTTCCGGTGCGCCGCCGGGCATGAGCGAGGGGCCGAAGCGGGCGCCGGTCTCGCCGCCGCTGACGCCCGAGCCGACGAAGAGGATGCCCATTTCGTTGAGGGCGCGTTCGCGGCGCATGGTGTCGAGCCACTCGGCGTTGCCGCCGTCAACGACGACATCGCCCTTGCTGAGCAGGGGCTTGAGGCCGTCGATGGTGGCGTCGGTGGCGTGGCCTGCCTTGACGAGGAGGACGATGCGCCGTGGGGCTTTGATGGAGGCGACAAAGTCCTTGAGCTCGGCGGCCGGGACGAGGCCGCCGCCGCTGGTACCGAAGACGGCAGGAGGGTTTTCCTGCATGAAGGACTCGGTCTTGGCGGTGGTGCGGTTGTAGACCGCCACTTTGAAGCCGTGATCGGCCATGTTGAGGGCGAGGTTCTTGCCCATGACTTCAAGGCCGATCAGGCCGACGTCAGCCGTGCTCACGCCGGGAACAGAAAGTGGCATGTGTGCGCTCCAAGGGGTTGCGGAAGGACATCCGAGCATAGCTGAGCGAGCGGCGGGTGAGCAAAGGCGCGAAGTCGGACGGTCAGATGACGCGAGCCCGCGGGGGTGACGAGCGAAGCGGGAACTGTGGGCGGCAGAATCGGCAGGAGAAAAGTGGGCCAGCGGGGCTTGTGGATGATTGTTTGTTTTCGCGCGGGCGTGCAGAGTGCGCCGGAGTCGTTATGCTTGCGGTCCATGGAGCCACCCGTGACGAGTGTTGAGTCTCTGGCCTCACGCTACGCCGAGGTCCGCCAGCGGATCGATGCCGCGGCGCGGGTGTCGGGGCGAAGCGGGACGGACATCCTGCTAGTGGCGGTGAGCAAGTACGCCGGGATGGACGAGGTGCGCGAGCTGGTGTCGCTGGGGCACACCGACTTTGGCGAGAACCAGGTCCAGCAGATGCAGCAGCGTGCCGCGATGATCACCGAGTGGCAGCAGCGCCAGCGCGGCATGTCGCAAATCAAGCCGTCAGGGCCATCAACCAACGCCAGCGGTGACCGCACGGTGCGCTGGCACATGATCGGCCACCTGCAACGGAACAAGGTTCGCAAGGCGATCGACACGGCGCGACTGATTCATTCGGTGGACTCGCTGCGCGTCGCCGAAGAGATCCAGGCGATCGCCATGCGCCTGGATCGCGTGGTGGACGTGTTGATCCAGGTCAACGCGTCGGGCGAGGGCTCAAAGTTCGGTGTCCTGCTGCCGGCGGCGATTCACCTTGCCGAGCAGATGGACTCAATGGTGAACCTTCGGGTGCGCGGGTTGATGACCATGGCCCCGCACGGGCAGACGACCGAAGAGGCCCGCCCGACGTTCGCGCGGACGCGCGATCTGTTTGAAGAAATGCGCAAGGTTGGTCTGGTGTCCTCGGCCTTCAACATCCTCTCGATGGGGATGTCGGGCGACTACGAGGCCGCGATTGCTGAGGGATCGAACCTTGTTCGGGTCGGATCGGGGATCTTCGGGTCACCGGCACCACAGGGGAGCGACGAAACGGCCGATGATGACGCCGACTAGTGTCGGGCCTTTCATTCTCGGACCTGTCTCGCGACCGCCGTTCTGAAACTGTCTGTTTTCCACGCCATGGCCACGGAAGATCCGAGGCTGGCCGTCGGCGTGCCGGTCTTCACCGCTTTTTACAGGGTTGCTATGCCGCACAACAACACGCACGCGCAGAGCTCGTCGCCCACCCTCAGCCCCAGTCAGGCACGGATCCAGAGCTTCCGGGTCGTGCCGAGCCTGCCCGAATCGCTCAAGCAGCTCCTGCCGATTGCGCACAACCTCTGGTGGACTTGGAACTACGACGCCATCAGCTTGTTCACGCGGCTGGACCGCGATCTTTGGGAGCAGTGCAATCACAACCCGGTGCTGATGCTCGGGCGGATCAGCCAGGAGAAGCTGGATCGGGCCGCGAGCGATCGAAGCTACACCCACGCGCTGGGCACGGTGTACCAGCAGCTTCAGGAGCACTTCCAGCAGACCGGCTGGTTTGGCGAGAACTGCGGCCTGTTGTCGCAGGCGAGCCGTCCGCTGCGCGTCGCGTACTTCTGCGCGGAGTTCGGTCTGACCGAGTGCATGCAGATTTACTCGGGCGGCCTGGGTGTGCTTGCGGGTGACCATCTGAAATCGGCGGCGGAGCTTGGTCTGCCGCTGGTCGCGGTCGGCCTGCTGTACCGTCGCGGGTACTTCCATCAGTATCTGAATCCCGATGGTTTGCAGCAGGAGCTGTATCGCGATTTGGATGCGCCGAACCAGCCCTTGCAGCGTGTGATCGACCCGGCGACGGGGCAGCAACGCCGCGTGAGTGTTGAGCTTCCGGGTCGGGCGCTGCAGCTTGCGATCTGGCGGTGTGACGTTGGGCGCGTGCCGCTGTACCTGCTGGACGCCAACTGTCCGGAGAACTCGCGCGATGACCGCGAGATCACCGCGAATCTCTACGGCGGCGATCACGAGATGCGCATCAAGCAGGAGATCGTCCTGGGCGTCGGCGGCCTGCGGGCCCTGCGTAGCGTCGGTGAAGACCCCAGCGTGTTCCACATCAACGAGGGTCACGCGGCGTTCCTGGCGCTGGAGCGCATCGCCGAGGCTCGCGCCAAGCACCCGTCGCTGAGCTTTGATCAGGCTCGCGAGGCGGTGGCCAGCGCGAACATCTTCACCACACACACGCCGGTGCCTGCGGGCATTGATCGCTTCCACCCGTCGCTGATCGACGCGTACTTCGGCAACTGGCTCGAGCGGCTCGGCCTTGATCACGACGGCTTGCTCGCGCTGGGGCGCGAGAATACCGCGGACAAGAAAGAGTTTTTCTCGATGGCGGTCCTGGCGATCCGCACGTCGCGATTCTGCAACGGCGTCTCAAAGCTTCACGGCGAAGTCTCGCGCGGCATGTGGAAGAACATGTGGCCCGGCACGCCGCAGCAGGACGTGCCGATCGGTCATGTGACCAACGGCGTGCATTCACGCTTCTGGGTCGCCAGCGAGCTGACGCGATTGTTCGATCGCTACATCGGGGATCGCTGGCACCACTCGCCGCAGGACCCGACGATCTGGGAGTCAATCAACGAGATCCCGGATGAAGAGTTGTGGTCGGCGCACTGCCGGCGCAAGGAGCATCTGGTGGCATGGTGCCGTCGGCGCCTGCGCGAGCAGATGGCCGCTCGCGGCGCGGGCGCGCCGGAGATCGAGCGGATGTCCGGCGTGCTTGACGCCGACGTGCTGACGATCGGCTTTGCGCGGCGCTTTGCAACCTACAAGCGCGGCACGCTGCTCATGCGCGATACCGAGCGTCTGAAGAAGCTCCTGTCGAGTACCGATCGGCCCATTCAAGTCATCATCGCTGGCAAGAGCCATCCCGCCGACGGCGGCGGCAAGGCCCTGATCCGCGACATCGTCAGTTTCATCCGCAGCAGCGGACAGCACCGGCGCGTGGTCTTTATTGAGGACTACGACATTAACGTGGCGCGCCGGCTGGTGCAGGGCTGTGATATCTGGCTCAACACGCCGATCCGCGGGCTTGAGGCATCGGGCACCAGTGGCATGAAGGCCGCGATGAACGGCTGCATCAACTGCTCGATCCTCGACGGCTGGTGGGACGAGGGTTGCGATCCGGACCTCGGCTTCGCGATCGGTCGCGGCGAGGACTACGGCGAGGGCGATCCCGAAGGCCGCGACAACATCGAGTCGCGCGCGCTGTATCAGTTGATCGAGTCGCAGATCGTGCCGGAGTATTACGACCGCGACGAAGGCGGCCTGCCCCGGCGGTGGCTGCAGCGCATGAAGCGCTGTATCAGCGTGCTCATGCCCGCGTTCAACACGCATCGCATGGTGACGGACTACGCCAGCAAGTTTTACTTCCCGGCTCACAATGCTAGCCAGCGCCTCTGCGCCGGCGGGCTGAGCCAGGCGAAGGAGCTGGCGGATCACATCGACCACTTCCGCCATCACTGGCACGAGGTCTCGGTGCACGAGGTGACCAGCCAGGTCGCCTCGGGCGGCGCGGTCGCGGTGCGCTCGCCGGTGCGGGTGAGCGCGAAGATTTCGCTGGGCAGCCTGAAGCCCGACGAGGTGCTCGTGCAGCTCTACCACGGCAAGGTCAACGCCTTGGGCGAGCTCACCGACGCGCAGGCCATCACGATGCAGCACGGCGAATCGCTGGACAATGGCATCCACAAGTTCGTCGGGCTCTTTGCGCCCAACCACTCGGGCCAGCACGGGTACTCGGTGCGCGTGCTGCCGTATGACGACCGGCTCGTGTCGTCGATCGTGCCGGGGTTGATCACGTGGGATCACGGCGATTCGGCGCCGGTGACGGCCTCGGCCAGCGCCGTGCGCTGAGCGAAGTGCGGTAAACACGGAGATCGTCAAACGCCATGCGATGGCTGAGGCGATCACTCGCGCGCGGGCTCGACGCGCACAGTCTGATCCACGCGCGCCAGCACGCTGGCGACGCGTTGCAGTGCGCGATTCGTGCGGCTGCCGAGCTTGATGATGTCGCCGATTATCCACGGGCGGCGGGCCAGCGCGGCCAGGACGCACGAGAGCTTGGTGCGCCCGTGAGTGTCGATCCACGTCTCGCAGCCGCGCGGCAGGGTGTGGCAGTGCCCGTCGCTGACGCCGCGAAGGACGCACCAGTTGAGCGCAAGCTCGGTGGCGTGCGCGGCGAAGGCGTGCGACTCAGTGTCCACCATGACGCAGCCGGTTCGCACGCACAGCGCGCGTTTCTCCTCAACGCTTGCAACGACTTGGTCAACGCCGACGATGGCGCGCCGGTCGATCAGCGGCGTGAGCTCGTCGCCCTCAGGCACCCAACTGTCGACGATCGAAAGTGGACGTGCGAAACGTGTCAGCGTCGCGCGCTCGCCCGGCATTGAGCCGTCCACCACTTCACTGGCGATGCTGATCGGCCCCGCGCCGGCTATCAATCCACCGGCGCATCCGGCGAGGATGACGAGCTCCGTGCTCTGCCGCTCCACGCCGTTGAGCGCACGCCGAACGCTGTCGCCACCCGGTCCCGATACCACCCAGCGGAACTGGTGACTCCGCGTCCCCAGCGCGCGAGTGAGCACGTTGCGCTCGTGCTCGAGCGGGCAGATGACGACGATCGTGGGTTCGGTCTGAGGCGTGCTCACGAAGCCGCAGCATACCGCGTGAGCCGCGGCGCGGGGGCAACGGAGGCGGGCTTGCCCTTCGCAGTGTCAAGGGCGGCTGCCGCGACGTCGGCGATGTTCGCATCATGCTCGCATGCGCCGGGCCATGGCATGACGATGCGCGCGCCGGGGAATGACTGCGTCGCCGAACGCGCGGCGTCAATCATCGGGCCGGGGGACATCGTGCCGATGACGAGCGTTCGGGCGTCTTGCGGGCGGGCGACAAGTTCGACGTCGTGCTCGCCAAGGGCGGCCTCGATCACGCCGACGTTCTTGCCCGGGTGGACGATCGCGGTGGGGCCGAGCGCGCCGCCGACGGCGTTGATCGCGTGCGCGATCGCCACGCGAGCCGCGGCGAGGCCGGTAAAGCGTTCCCACAAGTCGCGTGTCATGGCGCTTCGCGTGATGTCCGGCACGCGCGAGATCGCTTCGGCAAGGCCCAGTCCGTATCCCGCAAGCACGCCGCGCGAGCGTGCGATGTGGAGATAGCGAGTCGCGATGGTCGTGAGTTCCTGTCGCAGTTGCTCGCGCGGGGCGTAGCGCATGGCGACCGTGGCGTTGTTGCGGACAAGGCGCCGCAGGATGCGACCAAAGTTGCGGTTACTTTGGACCTTCTCGTGGACGATTTGAAAGCGCCGGTCAAAGCCGATGCGCCAGCCGCGGAGGATCAGTTTGGCGCACAGGTCGTATTCCTCGGCGTAGTAGTCGAAGCTCGCGTCGTATCCGCCGACCGCGATGAAGCGGTCGCGCCGGATGATCGCGCCGCAGCCGGTGATGACCTCGGGCAGCCCGCCGGCTTCGTGCGGTGTGGCGCGGGTGTCGATATTCGTTGAATAGGCGCCACCGCCGAGAAAGATCTCGGCGCCGATCGCGGCGGTGTCGGGTGATGCGGAGGCGATGGTGTCGAGAATGCCGCGGGCGTTGAGCGGATACGAGTCGTCGTCGAGCATGACGATCCAGTCGCCGCGGGCCTCGCTCACGCCCACGTTTCGCGCCGCGGCGGAGCGGTTCTCATTCAAGCGGATCACACGGACGGGCACAGCGTTGCTCAGCACGCGCGGGCAACGTAGCGGGCGGCTCGACGCGTTGTCAACGACAACGACCTCCGCGCGTTCGCCGAGATGGTCGAGCGTGCCGATTCGAGCGAGCGTCTGGTTCAACTCGCTCGGTCGATCGCGTGTGGGCATGACGTAACTAAGCATGGCGGTTCGGGCTTTCGCGAAAAACGTTCGAGCGCCAGTTCATTGAGTGGGCGTGCGGGAGTTCACCCCGCGGCGTGCCGGTCGGGCGTCGCGGTTTGCATGGCAAGTCGAGCGCCCGAGAGCTTTGCAAGGGCCTGGCGCACGTCGCTCGCGGAGACGGGGACGTTGCCGAGGCGCTGTGCGCTGATGGACGCCGCGAGGGCGCCGATGAACGCGGCACCGAGGATTGATCCGCCGGCGGTGAGCGCGAGCGTTGCCCCGATGAGCAGCGCATCGCCGCAGCCCAGCGGGTCGACGGGATAGCCGGTGAGGGCGGGCACGTGCTGCCCGCGCACGCGCTGACGGTTGGCGTCGTCGGCACATTCGTCGAGCGTGAGCTTGAGCGGGTCAAAGGCGATCAGTCCCTCGGCCGCCATCGTCAGCATCACATGCTTGGCGCGCGTCTCCTCGATGAGTCGCCACGCGACCGCGGGCAGACTTTCTTGGAAGCAGCGCAGGGCCTCGCGGGCCTCGCGCTCTGAAGGGCAGAGCAGGTCCGCATCGCAGAACGACAGCAGCCCGCTCTGACGACCAGAGACATCCCCCGCGAGTGTCGCGACAAGCGGGCGCAACTCGCGGCAGAGCTTGTTGACAAGGTTGCTGGACAGCAACCCGTTGCCAAAGTCAGCGATGATCGCGGCGTCAAAGCCATCGCCGATTTCGCCGGCGAGTTCAACGAGCTCCTGCTGTCGCGCCGCGTCGAGCACGATCGGCTCGACGAGATTCAACTTCATGACTTTCTGCGGGCCGATGAGGAAACGCTGCTTGATCGCGATGGGGGATTCGCTGGCGATCGACCGCACCTCGACCCCCTCGCTTGCCAGACGTCGGCGCAGGGCTTCGCTCGAGGGCGAGTCGGGCAGGGCGGTGAGCAGGATGGGGCGTGCGCCGAGGGCCGCAGCGTGGCGTGCGATGACCGCGGCGCCGCCGTCGTACGTGCGGCGCTGGATGGGACGCAGCGTCATGACGGGCGATTCGCTGGCGATCTCGGGCTGATCGCAGTGAACGTACTCGTCGATGATGGTCTCGCCGACAACGAGCACGCGCTTGCCACGCATCGAGCTGATGATGCCGTTGATGGAGTCAGCGCTGAGCGCCGGGTCGCGCAGCAGTTGATGCACGCGAGCGTGGTACGGGTCGATGGAGCGTTCGAGACCGCCGATGAGCGCGGTGCTGCTGAAGACGACGTCACCGGAGGAGAAGACGACGCGCCCGCCGTGACGCTCGACGGTGTCGCGCTCGCGCAGGAAGCGCGGATCGACGTTGGACTCGTATTCCTTGCCCTTGACGTAGACATCCGGCTGTACGCGACTGAGCAGGTCTTCAGCGGTGGGGCTCTGGTCGATGTACACCCAATCGACGAAGTCGAGCGCCGCGAGCCCCTCGGCGCGGAGGTCTTCAGGGATCAGCGGCTTGCCATCGCGTTTGGAATAGGACGAGTCGCCGGTGATGCTGACCAGCAGGATGTCACCCTGGGCCTTGGCCTGGCGAAGATGGCGGATGTGGCCGGGGTGGACGATGTCAAAGCAGCCGTGACAGTGCACGACCGCGAGGCCGGCGGCGCGGGCGCGCTCGCGCGCCGCCAGCAGCATCTGAAGCGTGCAGATCTTCCCTGAGGCGTCCAGATCCGTGCCGTGTGCCATGTCATGGGTTATCGGCCCGATGATCGCGCGACTTTGGCGAATCCTCCGGCTCACGCAGACCTCGGGGTGGTGCCGATAACCAGGTCATGGCTTCAAGCCCGGACACCGTGACCACGCCGGCGGGGATTCCGCACGATTCATCGCTCGGTGCGCAGTCAGGCGCGGGCATGACGCTCGGGATTCGATCGCCCGTTTCAACTCCGCCCGGACGGAGCGCTGCGCGGATGTCGCGGACGGAGTTGCTGCGCCTCGCCAACGAATCGCCGTGGTCGTTCTTGTGCTTTGCCTTCCCCGCAGTGATGCAGCGGCAAGTCACGGACGCGGCGCTGCGCACGATGTGCGGCATCTCGCTGGTGAAGCTCGGCCTGCCGACGCCGGCCACGATCGTGCTGGAAATGCTGACCGAGCGTGAGGCGCTTGAGCCCGGCGTGGTCGCGGTGCGACGCGCTGCGAAAGAACTACCGCCCGATGAAATCACGTCCGATCAGAGGCGCACGCTGTTGGAGGACAACCTCGCTGTGCTGCGGGAGCGGGTGCTCAACTGCGTTGGGGAGGTGCATCTGCCTGCGGCTGCGGAACTGGCCACCGGCATTGAAGCGTGGGCAACGATCGCGGCGCGCACGCGGATGTGCCGCGGCCCGCGCGGGCACGCGATTGAGATCGGCTGGACACCGGGAACGCCGCCGCGGATGTTCGATGCGCCGGGCGTCGAGGGCGTTGCCCCGCCCGGCCTGCCCGAGCGCGGGGCGACGAGCCGCGATGTCGTTTACTTGGCGGGCGTTCTGGGCGCGGGCGTTCTGCTGCAAGCCCATTCGGAGCATCCGCGACAAGCCGCGGGGATGATCGCGCGGATCAGCGCGATTGAGCCCGACACTGTGCATTTCCTGAACGTTCTCAGCACGTGCGAACTGCGCGAGGTGCTGCAAGATCCCAGACTCGATGTCCTGGTCGGGCCGTGCGCCCCCGACGCCTTGGCAACATTGCTCGAGCGAAGACGCGCGAGCGTGATCCGAGGCACGATCGTCGGAACGCCCGCGGTCGCGCCAGTCGTGGCCCGGATCGTGCAACGCGCCTTGGACGAGCAGGTTTGCGAGATCGAGGAACTCTCGAGAAGGATCGCGACCCGCGATCAAACGCGCGACGACGCGTGGTGGGCCGGACGCTGGGCGGGGCGAATTGAGCCTGAGCGTCCGCTGAGCGTCCTGCTGATGACAACGCGATTTTCGACGTTTGTCAAGCACTCGACCGCCGACATCGCCAGCGAGCTGCGCCGCGCCGGCTGCCGCGTTGAGGTGATCATCGAGCCCGACGACGCGACGCGGCTGACCAATCTGGACATCAGCCGGCGCGCGTGGACGCTGGACCCGGATCTGGTCGTTCGGATCAACTTCCAGCGACAAGACATACTGGGGCCGCTGCTGGCGGGCGTTCCCTTTGCGTGCTTCATCCAGGATCGGTCGCCGCAGTTGTTCACAGCCGCGGCCGGCCGATCGATCGGACCGCGTGACTTCACCGTTGGCCACCTGCACCCGGAACTCTTTGATCGCTTCAGCTACCCGCGGCGAAACACGCTGATGTTCCCAGTCCCCGCGAGCGCGGCAAAGTTCTCTGATGCACCGATCGACAAGGCACTGATCGCGAAGCACGCCTGCGAGATCGCGTATGTCAGCCATCAATCGACGCCGGTCGATGCGTTCATTGAAGAACTTTTGCAGAGAGCTCCGGCCCGTTTTCGCAATGCGATCGCAACGCTGCGCCCTCGGCTCGAAGCGGCACTGACCACTTCCCCCACGCCGCTGGACATCGAGGGCGTGGTGTCGATCTGCCGCGATGCGCTGGTTGCCGACGGGCGCGGGTCGCCCGACGAAGCGGAGGTCGCGAAGCTTGCGAGCTTGGAGGGGCTGCCGATCGCCGAGCGGATGTTGCGGCATCGGATGCTGGAGTGGGCCGCGGAGTTGTGCGTGGAGCGCGGCTGGCGGCTCGCCCTCTATGGCCAAGGCTGGGACAAGCACCCGACGCTCGCACGCTTCGCCCGCGGCCCGCTAGCGCACGATGACAATCTCGTCGCCTGTTATCGCGCAGCGCGCGTGCATCTTCACACCGGCATGGGCGGCGTGCATCATCAACGCGTGATGGAGTGCGCCCTGTCCGGCGGCTGCACGCTCGTGGAAACCAAAGCGCACGACCTCGAGCTGCTGGACTGGTGTACCCGGAACGCGATCGCGCAGGATCTGCAGCGAGTCGGCGCGCCGCCTGATTCACCGGTTGCCATCGCAGACCACTGGCAAGCGATGATGCTGCGATCGCTCCAGGACCGCATGGGGCTTGAGTCCGAAGTGGATCGCGACGGGCTCATGGCGATCACACCAGCGACGCGGCGTGAGCCGTGGGGCGAGGGGAGATGTCTCGCGACAAGCTTCGAAGGCGCGTGGATGCTTGGCGACGTTCGCGAGAGCTCGTTCTGGTCGCGCGACACATTCCGAGCCGCGGCGAGCGCGCTGGTTGAATCCGATGCGCGACGCGAGTCACTCGCGTCGTGGCAACGGCGTTGCATTCAATCAAACTTCACCTACGACGCTTTCGTCGCACGCTTGATCGAGACTGTCCGCGCGGCATTCGCCGACGCCCGCACGTCAATATCCAGGTCATAGATGGGCACGCAGGGAATGCCCAGGGGTGTAAAGAGCGTCTGCGCCCGCGACATGATGGCGCGCTCGTGCATGTCTGACGAGATGATGACTGCGTCGACGCGGTCGAGCAAGGCGTCAGGTCGGAGCACGCGCATGCCGTGCAGGACATCGGTGCTCGGATGATCGTCCAGCACCGCGACAACGTGCAAGCCGCGGGCTTGAAACGGACGGAGCCCGATCGCCCGAGTATGCGCTCCGGCGCCGAAGATCGCGACGCGGGTTGCGCCAAGGGCGCGACAGGTCAACGCGGCGCGATCGATCAGCAGCGAGCGATGACGACCATCCATCGGGGGCTCCGCGGTCGCCAGTGCGCGGGCGACACCAACCGTCGGATCCGTCGATTTCAACCAACCCGCGCGAACGAACGTGCGAACGAAGAGCGGCAGTGCGCGAGGGTCGGCGTGCACGCCGTCGGCAAACAACCCCGGGCGCGGCTCCCCACTCGGAGATTCAAGCGCGGACGTCGGGCCCACGACGCGCACGCCCGCGTATCGGGCAGCCCGTTCCAGTGCTCGATTGAACGCGACACGAGCTCGTGAGCGTTCCTCGAAGGTACCCACCGTCGGGAATCGCGCGTCGCTGAGTTGGGCCGCGGTCGCTGGCGGAACACGCAGCAATGCAACCGGATGGCCACGCGCGATCTCGCCCGCAGCACGCGCGTATCGCGCCGCAACCTCAGCCGCGACGCGCTCAATGGACCGAGCTGATGTCGCGAGCTTCACGATGTGGCAGCGACAATCGATCTCGCCAAACACCATCAGCAACGGCTCGCGCGGGTTCGCAGCACGGAGCGCCGAGGTGATCGCACGCCTCGCAACGTGCCCGGGTGTCGCGACCGAGTGCGCAAGATACGGCCCGAGGTGGCAAACCCGAAACGCGGGGAGGGCGCTGGGCGGCGAGGCGGGAAAGCATGGCGCGAGGCCGTGCAGCCCGGTGAAGACGCTTGTGTGACTGTCGCCGAGGATGTGGATCATGGTGCGTAGCCGAGCATGTGTGTTATCGGTCATTTGCACGCTGAACTTGCTCTCGATGTCGAAGTTGCATATTCGTTGACGCTGCGTAAATGACGGACACCTGACGACCCGATAACCACGATGTTCCCAACGCGGCCAAAGGCCGGATCATGGTCGCGGACTGAAGGACGCTTATGCGATTACTGCCGTACGACGCATATCACGCGCTGACGCGGGTGTTTTCGACCGACGAGCCGCTCGTCGCGATCGATGTCGGCGCCAACGACGGCGTGACCGCGCGCCGAATCGTCGAGGTGTTCCCGCTCGCGACGGTTCACGCGTTCGAGGGCTCTCCTGACACCTTCCAGCGACTTCGAAGTGCGACGCAAGACATCGCCGCGATTCGCCCCCTCGCTCTCGCGGCGGGACCGAACGACGGCACCGTCGAGTTCCAGATCGCCGCTGACGACCGCCTCTCCGGCGTCCTGCCGCCAAGCGATCTCGGAAAGCGTTATTACGCCGACGCCGCAGACGTGACGCGAACTGTGACAGTGCCCATGGTGCGTCTTGACGCGTGGGCGAAGCGCGAGGGCATCGGGCGCGTCGACCTTGTCAAGGTTGACACGCAGGGCTTTGATCTTCAAGTGCTTCGCGGCTGCGCGGAGCTGCTTCCGAACGTTCGCGCGATCAACTGCGAGTTCCAGTTCGCCCAGGAATACGAGGGGTGTTCGACGTTCTCTCAGATTGATCAGTTTCTTGTCGAATCGGGTTTCGCGCTCTATCAGATTCATGAGGTGTGGACCAAGGGCAATGAGGAGCAGACGTCCTGGGGCGACGGGCTGTGGCTTCGTGCGGATGTGTTGGCCGCGCTGCGAGCGCGGGTGGACCTGCCTGATCTCTCGCCGGTGGGTCGCGTGCGACGGGCGATTCGAACATGGCAGGGGGCAAAGCGGCTTGCGCTCTACGGGGCGGGCCAGCACACACGCGCTGCTCTGGCGGCGCTGAGCGGCGACGCGGACGCGATCGTGGCCGTGATCGACGATGCCCCGGCGCTACAAGGGAGTGTGATAAGCGGCAAGCCCGTGATCACACGGCAGCAGGCGCTCGGGGCCGGGCTCGACGGCGTAGTCCTTTCTAGCGACTCACATGAAGCGGCGTTGTGGAACGCGAGCTCCGCCCTTCGCCAAGCGGGCATACGAGTCATCACGCTGTATGGCTGTTATGACGGCGCGTGAGTTCGAACGGCCCAGCGAGATACGCTCCGCCCATGAGAATCCACACCGCCCGTATGGTGCTCCGGCCGATCGAGGCTACCGACCGTGCGGCGTTTGTGTCTTACTACGCCGGGCGCGAGGAGCATTGGCAGGCGTGGATGCCGCGGATGGTGGCGGGGTCGTATGACGCCTGGTTTGAGCTAAGTTTGGAGCGGTCGCGTGCGGCGTGGCAGGACGGCAGCGGCTACCGCTTCGTTGGCGCGTTGTCCGACGGCACGATCGCGGCCATGATCAACCTGAGCAACGTCGTTCGATACGGCTTTCAAAACGCCGACGCCGGCTGGGGCGTGCGCGGCGATCTGCAAGGCCAGGGCTTCGCGCGGGAGGCGCTGCTCGCAGGGCTCGATGCGGCGTTCACGCCGATCGCTGACGGCGGCATCGGTCTGCACCGGGTCCAGGCCGTCATCATCCCGCGCAACGTCCGCTCACTTGCCCTCGCGGCACGCGTCGGCTTCCGGCGCGAGGGCTTCGCCCTGCGCATGATCGAGCTCAACGGCGTCTGGGAAGACCATGTGATCTTCGCGAAACTCGCCGACGAGCACACGCCGGATGGAACGAGTCGGATCGAGCGGTAAGCAAACGTCGTCATGCATTCGGTCGGCGTGAAGTCGATTGCGTTGCATTCGGACGCCGTGACTGAGGCTTTGCGAAGCCACGGGTGAAGCTCGCCAAAGAAATGATCCGGCGGGGTCCCGCGTTATCGGCAAGCCGTTGATGCGCAGGCGTTGAAGCAGAAGAAGGCATCGAGGCAAGTGGCATCGAGGCATCGAGTAACGACGCAATCTGCCTATGCGCGGATCCACGTCCCCGGCGTGTCGGGGTGCTCCATCGCCGCCGCGAGCGTCGCCAGCGGCACGCGTCCATCGACGATGCACACGTGACGGCAGCCGGCGTTGAGCGCTTCGAGGCAGCCTTGGAGTTTCGGGAGCATGCCGCCGTCGATCGCGCCGGAGGCGACGAGCCCGTCGATCTGCGCGGGCGTGAGCGATGCCAGCGCGGTGGCGGGGTCTTTGGGGTCGGTGCGCACGCCGCGCGTGTCAGAGACCATGACAAAGCGATCGGCGCGGAGCGCGCGGGCGACGGTGCCAGCCGCGAGGTCGGCGTTCACGTTGAGTTTCGCGGGCTCCGCGGCGTCGGGGTCCAGGTCAACGGCGATGGGCGCGACCACGGGCACGATCCCCTGCAGCGTCAACCCGTTGAGGATCTCCGACGCGACGCCCTCAACCGGCACGCGCCCGACGAGGCCAAGATCAACCGGCGCATCGCCCGGTTTGCCGGTGTCGGTCGTACGCCGGGCGCTGAGGGCGCACGCTGCGAGCGAGTGGAGCCCAAGGGCCGGCGCACCGGCGTCGGCGATCAGCCCGACGAGCTGCGGGTTTACGACGCGTGACAGCACACGCTCCGCGACGCGCAGCGTCGCAGCGTCGGTGTACCGCTGGCCTGCGACAAATCGCACCGGGATTCCCGCGCTGCTCATCGCCGCGGAGATCGCCTTGCCACCGCCGTGAACGACGACGACATGTGCGCCGATCGCGTTGAGCAACGCGACGTCGCGTGCCACAAGCGCGAGCTGGGCTGGGTCGTCCTGGATCGAGCCGCCAAGCTTGACGACGATCGACTGCCCGCGGAGGCTCGCGGCAACGGCGGGGGTCAACAAGTTCTCAATCGTCAGCGCCATGGCGAAACGTAGGCCCGAGCGTTCACCCGTCCGTGAGCCCGATATCATCGGCGACGACATGGCAGACTTCTGGCAACTTGCGCGATTGCTGCTCAACGAGCGACGGCTGCTGATCCTCAGCGTGGTCTTCGCATTCATCGGTGCCGGCGGGCTCGGCGCGGGCCTGCTGGCGCTCGCGCCGGTCGTTGACACGATCCTCGACCCGGTGAATGGCAAGAACCTGCCGGAACTGGCCGCGGATTTCAACAATCGGTTTGGCGGGCACATTCCCGCGAACTGGCTGAGCAGCCTCCCCGACGGGAAGTTCGAGGCGGTCTTCTGGATTGTCATCGGCCTGGGCGTGATCGCGGTGGTGGGGGCGGCGTGCAACTACATGCACGCGTACCTGTCAATGACGCTGATCGGCCGCACCGTCGCGCGGATCCGCGACGACGTCTTCAAGCATGTGACCCACATGCCGCTGCGGGCCATCACGCTCGGCGGGCCGAGCGACTTCGTCTCGCGCGTCGTCTACGACACGGGCCAGGTCGGCTCAGGCTTCAGCGGCATTCTGTCCAAGGCGCTGTCACAAGTGCTCAAGGGCGCGTTCGCGGTCGGCGCGGCCGCGATTGCGGACTGGCGGTTGACCCTCGCGGCCCTGCCGCTGGCGATCATCAGCGGCGCGTTCATCCGCTGGACCGGCAAGCGCGTGCGTCGCGCCGCCCGCGGCGGGCTCGAAGCCTTCGGCGAGCTCTATCGAACAAGCTCCGAAGTTGTCCAGCACATGCGCGTGGTCAAGACATCCACGAGCGAGACCGCCGAGGAGTCACGGTTTCACGCGATCAACATGGAGGCCTTCCGCCAGGACATGCGTGTGCGCTCGATGCGATCGCTCGCCAGCCCGGTGGTTGAAGTGCTGGCCCTGGTGGTGCTCGGCTCGCTCACGCTCGTCGCGGTCAAGTTGATCATGGACGGGCATCTGAACCGCGCCGATTTCATCATCGTGCTGAGTTCGTTGGCGATTGCCGGCGCGTCGCTCAAGCCACTGACGAGCTTGCAGCACGACTTGCAGGCCTCTGGCGCCGCGGCGACGCGCATCATGGAAGTCCTCCGCCAGCGACGCGAAGACGACGGCCCGCCGAAACCCGCCCTCGCGCGTCATCGCGTCTCGATCCGCTTTGAGGGCGTCTCGTTTACCTATCCGGGTGCGGAGTCGGCATCGATCGTGCGGGCGGAACTTGAAATCAAGCAGGGCGAGACGGTCGCGTTCGTGGGCCCCAACGGCTCGGGCAAGACCACGCTGCTTTCGCTGATCCCGCGCTTGTTCGACCCCGACGCGCCGACGCCCGGCCAGACCAACACCGGCCGCGTGCTGATTGACGATGTGGACCTTCGCGAGGTGTCACTCAAGTCGCTGCGCGAGCAGATCGGCGTGGTGACCCAAGAAACCGTGATGTTCAAGGGCTCGATCCGCCAGAACATCGCCTACGGCATGCAGAGCGCCAGCGAGACGCAGATTGCTGACGCCGCGCGTCGGGCCCGTGCGACGGACTTCATCCAGACCAAGCCTGGCGGGCTCGCGTTCCAACTGGGCGAGCAAGGCTCCGGCCTCAGCGGCGGGCAACGCCAGCGCATCGCCATCGCCCGCGCGATCCTGCGCGACCCGGCGATCCTCATCCTCGACGAAGCCACCAGCATGATCGACGCCGACAGCGAGGCCAAGATCAGCGAGGCCCTCGCGGAGTTCTCGCGCGGACGCACCTGTCTCATCGTCGCCCATCGCCTGAGCACCGTCGTCCACGCCGACCGCATCGTCGTCATGGACAAGGGCCGCATTGTTGATGTCGGCAAGCACGCGGAACTGATGGAACGCTCGGAGGTCTACCGACTGATCGCGCAGAACCAGTTGTTCCGGCCGTCGGAAGGGCACGGGGAAGGGCCGAGGGCTCAGGGCCGAGGGCCGAGTGGCAACGGTGCCGTCGAGGCGAGGCCGGAGGCCACGGCTGGGCCAGGCGGCGCGGCGGTTCAGACCATACCGACTGCCCCAGTCGAACGCTAAACCTCGCCTTACACTCGCGTCTCGCGACTCATCACTCGCGACTCCGCCGCCGCGACGGCGGCGCCCGGCCCCATAGCTCAGCGGTTAGAGCAGGCGACTCATAATCGCTTGGTCCTCGGTTCGAGTCCGAGTGGGGCCATTTCGACTGCGTAACTCATCCGCCCCCGACCAGCGTCACGATCTCGATCGTGTCGCCCTCGTTCAGCGTGGTCGTTGCGTGCGCGGCTTTGCGGATGAGGGTCCGGTTGAGCTCGACGGCGCACGCGGCGCTCCCGAGGTTGAGCGCTTCCAGCAGCGTGCGGACGGTGGCACCTTCGGGCAGTTCGCGTCGCTCGGCGTTGACGGTGACGGTCATGCCAGAGAATAGGTTCTCGTTGGAGATCACGCGGCGGCCGGCATCCTAGCCGAATGTCGCTGAATCGCGACGATCTCGACGAACGCCGCTGAAGGCGCGGGCGTACGGCGGGTGCTGAGAGAGATTCTCAGCGCGGTCGTTTTGCACGGTATCACGTTTGTGCGTGTGCGCAGCTTGCATTCTCGCGTCGCCGCGGAGTACAGTCTCTTTATGTCCTGCAACACGATGTGCGTTCACGGTTTCGTCCCGTTGTGCGAGAGCCAAGTCGCGGTGCAAGAGCCCGCGGCGCCCGTTCGCGAAACGGCTCCTGAGCCCGCGGCTCGTCCTGCCGGTGCCGAGCCGCGCAACACGAACCCGCGGATGGACGAGCTCCCGCCGTTCAAGGTGCTGCTGCACAACGACGACCACAACGACATGGAGCATGTACACGAAACACTCATGGAGCTGTTCAGGTTCTCGCCGCAACGGGCACTCATGCTGATGCTCGAAGCCCATCACAAGGGCATCGCCATGGTCATGGTCACGCATCGCGAACGCGCCGAACTCGCGGCGGAGCAGTTGCACTCAAAGGGACTGACCGCGACGATTGAGGCGGCGTGAGGGGAGAAGGGCGGAGGTGTCAGGGCACAGTGGGAGGGATCGAGGGAACAAGGCATCGAGAGACCTAGGGATTGAGGCACTTCGCAGAGCTGACGCTCTTGCGACTTCTCGCGTTCGCGCTCGTCTTCCGTGCCTCACGCTTTCTCTTGCTTCGTCGCGTTTCGGCTCACCGAGAGCATGAGCAGGGCGCCGGCGATTCCGATCGTGCCGCTGAGCCATTGCCAGGCGTTCAGACGCTCGTTGAACAGGGCCAGCGAGGCGAGTGCGGTGATGATCGGTTGGAGCTGGATGATGCCGCTGGAGACGCTGACGCCCAGGCGTTTGATGCTGGCGTAGTACGACACGTGACTGATGGCGATGCCGATGAATGACGACGCGATGATGAGCGTCCACGCGTCGGTTCCGAACTCGCGCAGCGGCAGCATCGGGTCCACATGCGCCAGCGTGTCAGGCAGGATCGGGTTCAGCATCGGCGCGCCGAGCATGATGACGATCGCGCCCAGCGCGGTGTACTGACAGATCACACCGAAGCTGGTAACGGGCGAATAGCGGCTGACAAACTGGCGCACGCTGAGGGCGTAACCGGCGAACATGACGCCGCTGAGGAGCGAGACGCCGACGCCCAGCGCGATGAGGCCGGGTTGCTCGGCGTTGCGCGGGGCGGTGACGGAACCGGCAGCAGGAGCGATCAAGTTCGGCGCAGGTTCCGTGCTCGTGAACACCAGCGCCGGCACGCCGACCGGCGCCGGGTCTTTCATCGCGATAAGCCCGACTGAGCCGACGATGACCAGTGCGATGCCCACCCAATACGTCGGCCGCCGCAGAGCCGCGCGCTCAGAGGGAAAAAGGATGTACGCGCCGAGCGTGACGAAGACGATCTGCACGCGAAAGACAAAGCTGAAGAACCCCGGCGCGAGTAGCGCCGGCCCCCATGCGAAGGCGGTCTGGCCCAGCAGGTTGAAGACCGTCGGCACGATCGCGGCCGTGAGCAGCGCGGTCGGCAAGTTCCCGCGCCGGCGCGCGTAAATGAGGAACGGCAGCCAGAACGCGGCGCTCATCGCGTAGCGATAACCGTTGGCGGTGAACGGGTCCAGGTGGTAGTCCGTCCACAGCGATCGCAGAAACAGCGGGATGCTCGCCCATGACAACAGCGTGATCAGAATCAGCCCGACCCCCGCGGCGTGGGACGAGTGCTGCTCATGATCGGTCGAGGTGGGCATGGTGGGCAAGAAGTGCCGAGGCTTGAGGGCCGAGTCATCCGACGCGGCGATATGTGCGGGCAGAGTGTAGTGGCCGTGCCGGGTACACTCGCGACGTCGTGAGCGCGTGCAGAGCCGTCGCATGAAGAACCGCATTCACGAGGCGGTGCCATCGGGAACGAAACACGAATGAGCGAGCCTGATCCACTTCAACCCGTCGTGCTTGCGAGTGTGCCGACGGAGTTCGAGGCGCACGCGATCGTGCGGGCGCTGGAGGCGGTGGACGTGCGAGCGACGGTCTTCGGCGGGAATCTGGCGGGAATGCGGGCTGAGGCGCCGTCGCAGGCGAGCGTGATGGTGCGGCGGATGGACCTGGATCGTGCGAAGGGTGCGTTGAAGGACCTGCGGGCTGAGTCGGTGGACTTCGATCCAGATGAACTCGCGGCCGCCGCGGAAGCCGCTGGCGCTGAGCCCGACCCGACCGCGACGTGTCTCGCGTGCGGGTATGACGTACGACACCTGATGCGTGCCGACACCGTCACCTGTCCGGAGTGCGGCGCACCGCGCACGCGTGCGGCGGTCGAACTCGGCGTTGGCGTCGGTGTGCCCCAGCTCGCTCATCACTCATCGGAAGTGCCGGGCAAGATCGCGCTGACCACTGGCGTCATTCTCGTCGTCATCCTGATCGTGCTTGGCTTCGCGATTGGCTTCGTGGCGATTTGGTGAGGCATGTTCGGCAAGGAGGCTCGCGCATCAGATGATTGACCGCACCAACACTGCCGAGTCCGCCGCGCGCTCGCTCCGCTCCGTGCTGATCGTGCTTGCATTGTCGCTCGTCATGCTGCCGCTGGCCCACGTCTTTGACACCGACCTCGTCAACACCCTCGACGTCCGTGCCCGCGGCGTCGAAGGGCGCGACACCTACCGCCTCCTCCGCGTCATGGGCTCGGCGTATTTCTGGCTTCTGGTCGCCGGCGTGCTCTTTGCTTCGGGCTTCGCGCGCCGGGGCGATCCGGAGTTCACGCTGCCCACGCGCGATCGCGCCGGCGTCTGGTCGCGCGGCCTCTTTGTCCTTCTCAGCGCGCTGGTTTCCGGCCTGCTCGCCGAGGTTCTCAAAATCCTCATCCGGCGCGGTCGCCCCGATGCGCTGCTGGACCGCGATCCCACGCTCCCGCTCACGGACCCGCGCACGTTTGACTATGTATGGAACTGGGACCACACGACGTGGGGCAACGTGTTTGACAGCAGCGATCTGGGCATGGCCTCGTCGCACGCGGCGACCGCGTTCGGTGGCGTGCTCGCGCTGGGCGTGATCTGGCCGCGATGGCGATGGGTTTTGCTGGTGTTCGCGGCGTTTGCGTCGATGACGCGATTGCAGTCGCGCGATCACTATCTCAGCGACGTTGTGGGCGGGGCTGCGTGCGGGGCGGTGGTCGTGCTCGCGCTTGTGTGGTCAAGCCGCAGGCGGTGACGAACAGGGCCACATCGCACAGGGCCACATCGCACATTCGAGACCGGCCTTGGTGCGAGTGAGATGCTTAGCAACGGACGAACGTGCCTAGCAGCCAATGACGGCCCGGGGCTTGCTCGGCGTCGCCGCCGCGAAGATCGCATACCTCGCAGATGTCGCCATGCGGGCACAGGCCGGAGTTGGACATGAGCGCGAGCAACTCGCCCTTGGTCAAGGGCCAAGGCGGGCCGTCGCGCGGATCAAGTTCTTCGTTGTCGGCGCGTCCGCGTGCGAGCGTCATCACGGCCCCGCGCGGCGCGACGAGCCGGCCGATTCCAGCCGCGACGAGCCGGCGGAAGCTCGGGTGTACGGACTGAATCGTGGAGATTTCGACGACGAGGTCAAAGCGACCGACGAGTCGTGCGGGGAGGTCGAGCAGATCGGCCTGCAGGAATCGGTCGCTCATGTGCGGGTGCCGCCGCGCTGCCCAGCGCACCGCGGTCGGCGAGACGTCAAAGCCCATGGCGTCGTAGCCGCGGCGAGTGAGTTCGACGAGGTCATCGCCAAGGCCGCAACCGACCACGACGGCGCGAGAGCCCGGCCGCACCAGGTGACACGCCTCGCGATTCAGCCACGCCAGGAGCACAGGATTCGGCCGGCAGTCCGCCCACGGCACGCGCGTCGGATCACCTTCGGCGCATTCGTAGATGGACTCGAAGAACTGCTGGGCCGAGCACGCGGTGTCCGAAGCGTCGCACGGAGCGCCCGACTCGTGATCGATCGCGGGGGGGCGATATACGCCGGCAAAGTCTGGCGGAACGTCATACTTCGTGCTCACGCCGCCGGTGCTCGCGAAGGGGTCAACGTTGGTCGAGGCGAAATCCGTTTCAGTCGGCGCCGCGCCGGTCACGTCGATCTGCACGCGCGGGCCGCGTGAAGCCAGCGGCGGAGTGGTCAGATCGCGTTGCTGCGCCTGAGCGTTCGGAAGAGACGGATCGTTTGTCATTGCGCACCTCAGCGACAGGGTCGGGATGTGAGGGAGGCGAGGGTGGCCGTCAGCGGCGACGCGGTGGAGTAAGGGAGTGATCCCGGGAATGCGATCGGATGCGTCGCGCGGCCGGCACACGCTGCCATCTTCACTAAAGTAACACACTTTTGCCCACGTCGTCGCGAGCCAACAGAGATTTCGTCAGGTTTTTTACGGACCTTTGGTGGAAACACCTCAGATTTGTAATCTGTTCGCAGTTTTTGAAAGTCGATTTGGGGAGGCATAGGGCATCGGGCACTCAGTGGCGAGATCCCGTGGCGGTGCTCGCGACAGACTCAATCGCAGCGATCCGCGGACGCCGACTCGAACGCGGTACGCTCACCCCATGGGCGACGCCCGCGTGAGCGATCTGCAGAACGGCCACGGCAAAGCCCAACGAGCCACGCTCCTTGGTCTGGGCGCGAGCGTCCTGCTCGCCGGCGGCAAGCTGCTGGCCGGCATCTTCGGCCATTCCACCGCGCTCATCGCTGACGCGATCGAATCGTTCGCCGACACCGCAAGCTCGATGATCGTGCTCCACGCCCAGCGCGTCGCGGAGCGACCGCCCGACGAGGACCATCCCTATGGGCACGGCAAGGCCGAGGCGGTCAGCGCCGTGGTCGTCTGCGTGCTCTTGGTCGTCGCGGCGGTGCTGATCGTGATCGAGGCGACGGGCCAGATGTTCACGCCGCACAAGCCGCCGGCGGTGTGGACGCTGGCGGTGCTGGTGGGCGTGATCGTCATCAAGGAGGGGCTGTTTCGCGTGGTGGCCAAGGTCGCGATGCAGACACGCAGTTCCGCTGGGGAGGCCGACGCGTGGCACCATCGCGCCGACGCCATCACCTCGCTCGCGGCGCTCGTTGGTGTGACCATCGCGATCTGGGGCCCGGGCTGGTTCGGCTCGCCGCGGTTGGTGATCGCTGACGAGGTCGCGGCCCTGTGCGCTTCGGGCGTCATCGTGTTCACGGCGTTCAGGCTCCTGCACGGCCCGCTGCACGAGCTCCTGGACGCCGCGCCGCCGGAGTTCATCGAGCGCGTGCGCGCCGCGGCCCAGACCGTCGAGGGCGTCCGCCACGTCGAAAAAGTCTTCGCCCGCAAGGGCGGTGCGCAATACCACGTAGATATGCATGTGCACGTAGACCCCAAACTCACCATCGGCGAAGCCCACGTGATCAGCGGCAAGGTGCGGTCACATTTGCGGGCAACAATGGCTGACGTGCGCGACGTGCTGGTGCATGTGGAGCCGGAGATCGAAAGGACCGAGGTTTGAGTGCCGAGGGATCAGTTGGGTGGCCCTGCCTCTCCGAGGCAGGTGCTCATGGTGTCAGACTTCAACGCGATGCCCTCGACTAACACGGGGCCACCGCTCCGCTCGTCCGCGGCCGGCGCCGTCTGCTGAAGGCTGGACTCTGGCGGCTGAAGGCTCCCTCCCGTTTGCCGGAGGCAAAATCGCGGCGTATTGTTGTGGCCCGGCGGCGATCGCCGTGGTGTTCGGGCTTGTAGCTCAGTTGGTTAGAGCGCACGCTTGATAAGCGTGAGGTCGAAGGTTCGAGTCCTTCCAGGCCCATTGTTCGAACGCCGGGACGATCCAGGTCGTCCCGGTTGTCGTTTTGAGGTTGCCCGGCCCGTGGCGGTTAGGGGGCTGACGACGAGTGGTGGTGGGGTGCGATGGCGGCGGTGGGAAGCCGGCTCCGTAACCCGCTGAACTCTCGCCTCCCGCTTTCGCCCGCTCTTCGGGCTGATCGGTCAGCCCGAGCCCCGGTGCCGCCCCGCCAAGCCCGCCCGACCGTCGCATCGTCCATACCCTTTGAGCACGCATGGCCAAGTCATCTTCAGCCCGTCCGTCATCCTCTGCGCGATCGCGGGCGGAGCGTCAAGAAACCATTGACACCGTCGCGTTTGTCTCGCTGGGGTGTCCGAAAAACCTCGTGGACTCCGAGAAGATGCTCGGGCTGCTGGCTGAGGGCGGCGTGATGCCCGTGGCGTATGACGCCGCGGAGGCCGGCGAGCCGGTGGACGCGATCGTCGTCAACACCTGCGGCTTCCTTGAGGCTTCCAAGGACGAGTCGATGCAGGTCATCCACGACGCGATCGCCCGCAAGCAGGCGGGGCAGATCAAGCGCGTGGTCGTCGCCGGGTGTCTGGTCCAGCGCCATCGCGCCAAGATGCTCGAATGGGCCCCGGGCATTGACGCCATGGTCGGCGTCTTTGATCGCGACAAGATTCTTGAGGCCGTCCGCGGCGCTCAGGCCCGTGAACGCGGCGAGCGCGCCCGAACCGCCGCCGACGCCAGCGACAAGCCCGCGTACTGGATCGCCGCCAACGCGCTCGTCGCGGCTGAGAATCGGGGGATGAAGACCACCGGCCTCACCGTCCAAGGCAAAGACGGCAAAGGCATCGGGTACTTTGAAGATGACTCGGCCCGCCTGCGATTGACGCCCCGGCATTACGCGTACTTGCGCATCAGCGAGGGCTGCAACCAGAACTGCGCATTCTGCACCATCCCCAGCATCCGCGGCAAGATGCGCTCCAAGCCCCTAGACCGCATCGCCAGCGAGGCCCGCGAACTCATCGCCGACGGCGCGGTCGAACTGCACCTCATCGGCCAGGACACCACCAGCTACGGCGACGACATCGGCATCGGGCTTGGTGTTCAGAGCGCCGAACCCGCCTCGGAGAGGCGGGCCACCCAAGGCAGCCGCGGGCTGCCGGGCATGTTGCGAGCGGTCTCCAAGGCGTTTGATGAGTCAGGCGTGAAGGAGGGGTGGGTACGCCTGATGTACGCGTATCCGACGAACTTCACCGACGAGTGCATCGACGCGATTGCCAGCACGGCCCGGGTGCTGCCGTATGTCGATATGCCGTTGCAGCACGCCAGCGACGCGATGCTGAGCGCCATGAAGCGGAACACGACGCGAGCGCATCAGGAGGGCCTGATGGAGCGGCTGCGCCGGCGCATCCCCGGCATGGCGATCCGCACGACGTTCATCAGCGGCTTCCCGGGCGAAACCGAGGCGGATCATCGCGAGTTGCTTGATTTTGTGCGTGAGCAGCGGTTTGACGCTGTGGGCGTGTTTGAGTATTCCCACGAGCCGGGCACCGTCGCCGGAACGATGGAAGACGATCCGAAGCTCGCGGTCAGCCCGGAGGACAAGGCCCGGCGTCGCGGCGAGGTCATGGCCCTGCAGCAGCAGATCGCCTTTGAGCGCAACGCGGCCCTTGCGTCGAAGTTTGACGAGAAGGACCCGGCCCGCACCGGCGAGCGCGTCGAAGTGATCATCGACGCCGCGCTGCGTTCGTCGGGCAAGGCCACCAGCGGCGTGGGCTCCGGCGGGCGGCTGTATCAGGGCCGCACAAAGTCACAGGCCCCGCAGGTGGACGCGGTCACGTTCGTGCAGAGCGCTAAACAGCTCTCGCCCGGCGAGGTTGTTTCGTGCACGGTCACGGGCTTTGATGCGTATGACCTTGTCGCGCGCCCGACGATGGACCTGGAGAAGCGGGTCACGTTGAAGGTGCTGTAGGCGAAGTCGCGAGTTCCGAGTCGCGAGTGGCGAGTGGCGAGCGTTCCGGGCTCAGTAGCGGCATCAGTTGCCTTGGGCTGAGTGGCGTGCAAGCGACTTCTCAACGGTCGCGGCGATCTCGATGAAGCGGAGGAGCATGCGCCGCGCGATGGCATGGTGCTCGTCCAGCAGCACCGAGACGACGTTCAGCCAATCGCCCAGCACGACACCAAAGTCTTCCTCCGGCGGGTGATCCGAAACCCCGATGGGCACGAGCGTGTGCCACAGGCTGCGATATTCCGTCGGCGTGCTGAGGAACGGATCGGCCAAGTGGTTCGTCTCGGCGTCGATCTGGTTGATGAGTTCGCCTGTGGGCTTCAGCAGCGCGTCAAACTGGCGAGTGACGATGTCGGTGGGCTCGCGCCCGGTGAGCTGGCTGGCTAGCGCCTCCAGCGAGGTTCGCGTGCTCTGAAGCTGGCTCGTGTGGGGCCAAGCCTTGCGTAACGCGCTGTTGAGCTCGACGAGTTTCTTGATTTCCGTTGCGAGCGCGGCCCGACCGGCGATCACGCCGTCGAGCTTCTTGGTGCTCGCCAGTTGCAACGCGCAATAGATGTACGTCCGCAGGGCCTTGGTGAACTCCTCGACGTCGCCCGACGCGCCGCTGATCTCGGTGCGCGCCCGATCGATTCGTTCTTCCGCCTCAGGCAGACTTGCCCGATCCATGCCGAAGTCCGCCGCCTTGATCTTGGCGCGCAGCTTCAGCAGCATGCGTGCCTGCGTCGCCTGCTCAAGCATCAGGTCCGCGGCTCGCATCTGCTTTGCACCAGCCTGCGCCGCCGGCCGCGCCGCCTTCAGCGCCGCCTTCGCCTGCGCCATCCGCTGCGCCACCGGCGCGGGCTCATCCGCCGGGGCGACCTGATCCGAGGTGAGGAAGATCGGCTCGATCGTCAGCGTGTGCGCCACCTCCGGGCTGAGAATCGAGCGAAGCGTGTCCAGCGCACGGTCGGTCGCCTCGTGGGCCGCGAGGTAATCGTCGACCGGCACGAACTGGACCCGCCGCGCCCCGCGCGGCCCGATCGCCTGTTGCACTACCGCCCGCGTGACCTCCTCGCCCAACTGATCCGGATTCATCAGCAGCACCGTGCCCGGCCCCTCCAGCGTGCAGATACCCGGCTCATTCATCGCCATCGCGCGGTCGATGCGTTCCTTGCCCGTCGGGTGTGACGCGAACACGTCGGCCTTCGCGCCGACGCCGAGCTTCACGCGCTTCGTGAGCTGCTCCGGTGCGAGTTGTCGCGCCGAGCGCACGTGGATCTTGACCAGGTCGCTGGGCACTTTGCCCTTGGCCAGCCACTGGCTGACGCGCCCCGCCGCGGTCGCCGCGGCCAGTTGCAGCTCGAGCAATCGCGTTGAAACCCGCGCGCTCGCCTCGCTGCCGGCGACACGCACCTCGTGTCGGTCCGCGTCGTGCTCCATCTGCCGGCTGAGCAGCGAATCACCCAGCGTCACCAGATACAACAGCGCCAGCGGGATCACACGCACCAGCTCGCTCAGCGTCAGCGTGATCAAGGCCATCACGCGGATTGGCCCGTCTTCCGTCTGCGTCCACTTCCAAAGCTGGTAGTCCCAGATATCGCGCACGAACACGATCTTCCAGAACCAATACCCGATCGCGCGGCTCAGCATGCCCACGCGCATCCCCGTGCCCTGGCTGAAGTGCCCAAGCTCGTGCGCGATCACGCCTGTCACTTCTCGCGCCGACATGCCATGAAACAGCGGCAGCCCCACGCACAGGTCATAGCGCATGCCGAGCAAGCCGAAAAGCACCGGTCGCGGAGCGGCGTACGCGTTCACGCTCGCATCGGTGAAGATCCGCGTGGGCTTGGGCGCGCCCATCTTCTTGGCCAGGGCCGCGAGATAGCCGTGCAGCATCGGCTGCGTGTACTCCGTCAGCTCCACCGCCTCCGGCTCCGGAGTTGAGGGCAGGAAGATCGGCTTCACAAGCGCCACCCACACCGGCACCGCCATCACAAACCCGACGATCTGCAGCAAGGCCCACAGCCCGCCGATCCGCGTACGCGATGTCTGGATCTGCTCGATGATGCTCGTCGCCCAGAGATACAGCCCCCACGCGCCGGCGCCGGCAATGCCGACGTAGATGAGAAATGCAGTGACCGCAAGCGAGAGCGCGAACGCCATGATGCCGAGATATGCCGCGGACGGGCGCGAGCCCTTGAGTTCGCCGGACAGATGCGCGACCAGGTGCGACGCGTCTCCCGCCATCACGGGCACGGCGTTCGATCCGTTCGTGCCCGCCGCGGGCGAGTTCTGCGGCTGCGTTGTTTGCGTCGATGCCATGTTCACCCCCAAACGCCATCACGGCGATTCTGGCAGAGAGCATACCAAGTTGCGATCCTGGCACCTCAGAAAAGACGCCAGAACGCGAGCCTTCGCCACGAGTGTGCCGGCCCCGATCAGGGGGCGGCTTCGCGACATTCCGGTGGCGTGCTCACGCGGCTTCGAGCGGGCCCACCCGGCGCGCGCTGCAACCCTGCGGGTATCCTCGTTCGCAATGAAAAAACGACCCGCCCGAAGCCGCCCCCTGATCGGGGCCGGCACACTCGTGGCGAAGGCTCGCGTTCTGGCGTCTTTTCTGAGGTGCCAGGATCGCAACTTGGTATGCTCTCTGCCAGAATCG